>Ga0256407_10000750_pt1 | contig 73338 bp, 56 predicted proteins | sample RumenRJG_04DNA_FD_193489 | JGI IMG/M metagenome (GOLD analysis project Ga0256407, IMG submission 193489) | Bovine rumen microbial communities from Lethbridge, Alberta, Canada - RJG_04 | ecosystem: Host-associated > Mammals > Digestive system > Stomach > Rumen | place: Canada: Alberta... | reverse complement strand
GACTTCGAGTCGCTGCGCCAACAGATACGCCATGATTATTTGACGCCCATTCCTTCAGAACAGACGGTACTGTGGAACCAGCATATTCGGAACGACGGAACATGGGGAGACATTGACTATACCGACCGTTCACGTTCACTATGGCAATTGGAGAAACATCTGGATCGTCTGGTAGAGATGTCGCTGGCCTACGAACAGTCAACGAAGAAAGACCGTCGGCTACTGGAAAATATTCTGAGCGGATTGCGCCATTGGTTCGATAAAGGCTATCGCAATGACAACTGGTGGTATCAGAAGATAGGTATTCCCCGCCGGATGTTAGCATTAGCCTGGATCTTAGACGATGACTTGACTCCTGAGTTACGCCGTGCCGTGAACGAGTCGTTGACAGTCATTAACGCTGACGACCATCCGGCACGCCCCGGTGGTGACCGCATCCAGGTCATCAGCAATCATGCCAAGGTACTTTTGTGGCGACGCGATGTCGAGGGGGCAGCGGAGATGTTCCGAAAGATTGAGGCAGAGGCACAGGTGGCTCCCATGGAGGAGGTGATGTATGATGCCGCAGGCGGCTTGGCGGTACGAAACACTTTCCGTCCATCAGGCCGTGGCGTACAGGCTGACATGACCTTCCATCACCGTGGCGACCGTGTGAACTCAACGCTCACCTACGGTATGGAACTGCCTGAGTTTTTCTGTTGGTGGGCATTGTTGCTGCGCGACACCCCATGGCGCTTCTCAGAGGAACACATACATTTTGTCATTGACTACTACCTGGATGCCGTATGCCGCCATCTGGTCAAAGGACGTTATAAGGAACCTGCAGCCTATAACCGCGAGCTGTCACGCCCCCATGAAGAGGTGGTGAATGCGTCGGTAGTAAAAAAACTGCTGCTACTGTCTGAGGGTTATCGCACCGGGGAACTGCAACGCTATGCTGCATGGCAGGATGGTCTTCAGGAATATGACGGGACGTATGCCCACCACTTCTGGCAGTCGGAATATTTTGTCTTCTCGCGTCCTCAGTATCAAACGGCAGTACGCTTGCATTCTGTGCGTAACGCCAACCAAGAGGCTGCACACAACCACGAGGGACTACGCAACCATTTCCGAGGCGACGGTGCTTGCCATCTGTCTGTCGACGGACAGGAATACAGTGGTTTGCAACCGGTGTTTGACTTCCGTATGATTCCCGGCGTAACATCACCCTTGCTACCCTATCAACCCTTGGAGGCCTGGGGCAGCGTGAACGTGCTGACATCTGACATTCAGTTTGCCGGTGCAGTCTGCGACTCGCTCTATGGTGCCGTCGGTTTCGACTTCATCAGCGAACGAAGTGACCTGAAAGCCCGTAAGTCGTGGTTCTTCTTCGATGAAGGCTATGTCTGTCTGGGTAGCGACATCAGCTGTACGGCTACTGACAGTATTGTTACAACCGTCGAGCAGTGCCGCCAGCGTGGGGAGGTACGCCATGATGCTGACTGGTATTTCCATGCGGGCAATGCCTATCATATCTTAGAAGGTCAGGCGCAAGCAACGGCAACTCGTCGACAGGGCAGCTGGCGTAACTGTGTGGATGGGGTAGCCTATGCGAATGACACCTTGTCGGCAGAGGTCTTTTCGCTGAGCATTCAACATGGTGTGGCACCCCAGAACGGCAGCTATGCCTATGCCGTTATCCCTGGAGACACGGCACCTGTCGCTTCCTGGTTCCGCATCCTGCAGAATGGGAATGGCATTCAGGCCGTAGAACACCAGAATGGTACCATCATCTATGTGGTGTTCTATGAAGCTGGCAGTATACAGACCTCGGCAGGTATTATTGGCGCCGACCGCCCGTGCATGGTGATGATTCATCAGGGCACCATCTATGTCAGTGATGCGTCCCGAAAATCTGATATTTTAAGGTTAACCACCCCCTCAGGAATGCAAGAAATTTCTTTGCCAGATAATCTTTTTGCAGGTACTACCGTCAAAGTAGGAAGAATGTAGAATTATTGCATTCAATTAAAATATTCTCTTATCACAAAAAGCTACTTACTCGTAATTTTGCAGTAGAAAAACAAAGCAAAGAGTAAGTAAATATGAAGAGAATACTTCCACATCTCCATTCCTTGTTGACAGGCTGTATGCTGTTGTTGTCTGCGACAGCCTGTCATTCAAAAGTTTTGTCTCTGTCATGGGTGGACAGTCAGTTAAGCTACTGTCATCATCAGATAGAAAGAACGCTGAGAGAGTTGCCCAACGACAGCGTGTTGCCCCGTAGCATCAATGCCGGTGATAACCAGTGGCACACTACTAATGTATATGACTGGACCAGTGGCTTCTGGCCAGGCATCCTATGGTATAATTATGAGAACACCCGGCAATTGTCCGACGAGCTCATCGCCATCAGCTATACCGAACGGCAGCGTCCGCTGGTAGGTGAGCAGCATCAGCCTGACCACGATATCGGCTTTCAGTTGTTCTGCAGCTTCGGACATGCCTGGCAGAACACCCGTCGTGGAGAGTATAAAGAGGTGCTTTTGGAGGGAGCAAAGAAACTGGCAGGTCTCTATAATCCTAAAGTGGGTACTATCTTGTCATGGCCCCATGCCGTCAAGGATAACGGGTGGCCGCATAATACCATCATGGATAATATGATGAACCTGCAACTACTGTTCTTTGCTGCCAAAAACGGAGGATCCAAGGATTATTATAACATGGCTGTCAGTCATGCCCGTCAGACCATGCGCCACCAGTTCCGCAAAGACTATACCAGCTACCATGTCGCCCTATACGACAGCATCACAGGAGAGTTCCTGCGTGGCTGTACCAACCAAGGGCTTAACGATAATAGTTTCTGGGCCCGCGGACAGGCGTGGGGCATCTACGGCTTTACCTTCGTTTATCGTGAGACGGGTGACAAGGAATTCCTGCGTTTTGCAGAAAAGATCACCGATGCCTATCTCAGCCGGCTGCCGAAGGATATGATACCCTATTGGGACTTTGATGATCCGAAGATTCCTCATGCCACGCGTGATGCCTCCGCAGCAGCCATCGTAGCCTCTGCACTCATCGAGCTGGCAGGGCTGGAGGACAATCCAAAGCTGGCCAGGAAATATCAGAAGGCCGCTGAACAAATGCTTCTCATGTTGTCGTCTGAAAACTATCAGAGCCGGCAGAAGAACAGTGCCTTCCTGCTCCATACCACTGGTAACCTGCCGGCCGGCTACGAGATAGACGCATCCATCAACTATGCCGACTATTACTATATAGAGGCGCTGACGAGATATCGTCAATTGGTATTGAATAAGCGTTAGTAATGATTCATAAGTTAGTTTTGTTAGTTAGTATTGAGTTAGTTAGTAATTAGCAAGTTAGTAAATTTTAGAAGTTTGTTTAACCATGCGAAGGACGGTCTGTGACTGATCATCCTTCGCTCCTTAAAAGACAGTATGATGAAAACAAAGATATTACTTTTTTACCTTTTAACTATTTTACCTTTTCCTGTCTGTGCGCAGTCAGCAGCACTTGCAGACGAAGTAAACATGTTCATGGGTGTCCGTGGCGGCAGTAACTGCGTCATCGGACCGCAGCTGCCTCACGGCTCAGTGAATCCTGCTCCGCAGACGCCGAAGGGCGGACAGAACGGTTATGACGAGCATGATGTCATCCGCGGGTTCGGACAACTACACGTATCGGGCATTGGCTGGTCGCGTTACGGCCAGTTGTTGCTGTCACCCCAGACGGGCTTCTCGGCCAAGGAAGACGGTCACGACTCACAGAAGTCGGAAGAGGTGGCTACTCCTTATTACTATAAGGTCAGGCTCAACCGCTATGACATCCTTACCGAACTGGCTCCCACACACCATGCGGTGGCCTACCGTCTGACCTATCCTGACAAGAAGAACAAGACGCTGCTGTTGGACATGCGTCACAGCATCCCACAGCATATCGTACCTATTGTGAAAGGCCGCTTTCTGGGTGGTCAACTGGATTATAGTGCCGAACGGCATCTGCTGACGGGATGGGGCGAATATGCCGGTGGCTTCGGTAGCGAACAGCCTTACAAGGTGTACTTCGCCCTGCAACTGGATGATGCTGATGTGAAGGTAGCCATCACCAACCGTGGCACCAAGGAGCTCTATGCCCGCATGGATATCAGCCGACCAGTGGTCAATGCCGCCATAGCCGTTTCCTTGCGTAGCATCAAGGATGCGGAGAAATACCTGCGTCTGGAAATCGGCAACAAGACCGTCGATGATATCAAGGCTGCTGCCCGTGAGGCTTGGAACGAGGCTTTGGGTAAGATACAGGTGAAAGGCGCCACACCCCATGAGCGCCAACTGTTTTATACCGCCTTGTATCACTCGCAGGTCATGCCGCGAGACCGTACAGCTGACAATCCCCATTGGCAGAGCACTCAGGCACATATTGACGACCACTACTGCATCTGGGACACCTGGCGCACATGCTATCCCTTGCTGACACTGATCAACGAGAGTTTTGTGGCCAAGACCGTCAACTCATTTATTGACCGGTTGGCCCACGACGGGAAGTGTACGCCGACCTTCACCGCTTCTATGGAGTGGGACAGCAAGCAGGGTGGCGACGATGTGGACAACGTCATTGCCGATGCTATCCTGAAAAACGTCAAGGGCTTCGATCGTCGCAAGGCCTACGAGGTGATGCGCCACAATGCCCTGCATGCCCGCGACACGGCTTACCAGCGCTATGGCTACATTCCTGGCGAGCATCAGATGATGTCGTGTTCCTATACCATGGAGTATGCCTATAACGACGACTGCTGTGCACGCATTGCCCGCCTGATGGGCGATGATGCCTTGGCAGACAACATGGAAAGGCGCTCACAACAGTGGACACAGCTGTTCAACAGCGACCTGGAGAGCCACGGCTTCAAAGGCTTCATCGCACCAAAGCGAGCAGACGGCAGTTGGATCACTATTGACCCTGCACATGTCTATGGCTCGTGGGTGGACTATTTCTACGAGGGCAACTCCTGGTGCTATACACTCTTCACACCGGCACAGACCGACCGTTTGATAAGCCTGTGTGGCGGCAAGCAGCAAATGGTACGCCGACTGCAATACGGTTTTGACCATGGACTCATCGACCTGTCCAACGAACCTGGTTTCCTCACGCCATTCCTCTTCACCCATTGCGACCGTCCCGACCTGACTGCCGACTATGTGGCACGGCTGCGCCAGACGGGTTTCTCTATAGAGCGCGGCTATCCTGACAATGAGGACAGTGGAGCCATGGGCTCGTGGTATGTCTTTACATCCATCGGCCTGTTCCCGAATGCAGGACAGGACTATTACTACCTGTTGCCGCCGACTTTTGACGAGGTGACGCTCACGATGGAAAACAAGAAGCAGATACGAATGCTCACCCGCAAGTCGTCACCCGATGCCCGCTATATCTCGAGGGTTACCCTGAATGGTCAGGTACTCGACAGGGCATGGATACGCCATACGGAGATAGCTGAAGGAGCTACCATCGTCTATGAGTTGACGGAACAGCCAGGTGCACTGCTGGGTGGTTTCGCCGCCCAGAAGCCACAATCCTTTGGTGTCAATCTGGCGGGAGCGGAGTTTTTCCATAAGAAGATGGAGGGTGTGGGTCGCTTCAACAAAGACTACCACTACCCCACCACCCGCGAGTTGGACTATTGGGCATCGAAAGATATGATGCTGATTCGCCTGCCGTTCAAATGGGAGCGTCTGCAGCGTGACGTCGAAGGGCCCTTGAGCAGTGACGAGTTGGAGTATATCCGCTTCCTGCTCCGTGAGGCTGACCGTCGCGGCATGAGCATCCTGTTGGATATGCACAACTACGGACGACGCAACTACATGGGCAAGAACCGTATCATTGGCGACACCTTGCAGCCTGCACACTTCGCTCAGGCGTGGGCAACCATTGCCCGAGCCTTGAAAGACGAGCCGGGACTCTATGGCTACGGCCTATGCAACGAGCCGCACGATATGCTGGACAGCTGTCCGTGGGTGGAGATTGCACAGGTGGCCATTGACTCCATCCGCAGCGTAGACCGTCAGACCGCCATCGTCGTGGCAGGAAACACATGGAGCTCAGCAGAGCGCTGGCCCTATATCAACCAAGGACTGGAGACATTACGTGACCCTTCGGACAACCTCATCTATGAGGCGCACTGCTATTTCGACAGCGATGCGTCGGGTATCTACCGCAAAGGCTACGATGAAGAAGAGGCCTACCCCACCGTGGGTGTGGACCGTGTGCGCCCCTTCGTGGAGTGGCTGAAACGCTACCATAAGCGTGGACTGGTGGGAGAATACGGTGTACCGGCTGATGATGCGCGGTGGCTGGAATGCCTGGATTTGTTCTTGGGCTATCTGGCAGACAACGGTGTCCAGGGAACCTACTGGGCAGCAGGTGCCCGATGGGGCAAATACATTCTGGGTGTCCACCCAGAGAAGGACTATACCGTAGACCGTCCGCAAGTGAACATCATGACAAAATACAAGACAACACGATGAAACTGAAGACACTGATTCTGATGATGATGCTGTGCATCAGCAAAACGCTGTGGGCACAGGATTACGACCTGGTGATTGTTGGCGGCACTCCTGGCGGCATCATGGCAGCCATTGAGGCGGCCCGCATGGGAAAGACTTCGGTCATTCTGGAGCGCACGGCATATATCGGCGGACTGCCAGCCAACGGACTTGGTGCTACCGACATTGCCACCCGTGGCGCCACCACAGGACTGTTCAGCGAGTTCACACAGCGCATCAAAGCCTATTATAGCAAGACATATGGTAAAACATCACAACAGGTAAAAGATTGTAGCGACGGTTTCCACTTCGAACCGTCAGTGGCTGAGAAGATCTTTCAGGAGATGATTGCTGCAGAGGGGGCACGGATTACCGTGCTTACCCAGCGGCAATTTAACTTCTCGACGGGTGACATCGAGATGCAGGGGCAGCACGTCAGCCGAATCCGTGTCGTCAACCGACAGACAGGAGCGTATGAATACTACCAGGGACGCATCTTTGTCGATGCCACCTACGAGGGGGACCTCGGTGCTGCCGCCCGTGTACCCTACCGCGTAGGCCGTGAAGCGGCGTGGGAATACAATGAACCCGGAGCCGGCAAGGCCTATGAATACTGGAAAAGTCTGCCTGCCGAGGGTACTACCGGTGAGGCCGACAATGCCGTACAGGCTTATAACTACCGTCTTACATTGACGGATGACCCACAGCTGATGGTACCCATTGAGAAGCCCGCGACCTATCGCCGAGAGGATTACGTCTCACTCATCGATGATGTCTGGACGGGCCGCACCACCTGGAAAGCCGTGAAAGACCTGTCGGCTGATGTCTATGAGAAGAACCGCCAGCACCTTTTGAACGGCGGCGAGCGCAGCATCACCCCGTGGGATATGTGGGGCATCGAACGTCTGGTGAGCAACAACAAGGTGCCGAACGGCAAGGTGGATGCCAACAACCAGCATGCGGCCTTCATCTCTACCGACCTGCCGGAGGAGAACTGGCCGTGGCCCACCTCCTCTTGGGAGTGGCGTGACAAGTTTGCCCAACGGCTGCGCGACTATACGGAGGGACTGTTATGGTTTGCCCAGCACGACGAGGCGCTGCCGCTTCAGTTCCGCCGTGAGATACAGAAGTGGGGATATGCCAAGACCGAATATCAGGACAACGGCTACTTCCCCCGCCAGGTATATGTCCGCGAGGGGCGGCGGTTTGAAGGTATGTACTTCTTCACCGCCAAGGATGCACTCCCCGTGGCTGAGGGACAACGCCCACCCGTCCATGCCACCAGCATCACCGCCAGCCACTATGCCCTCGACTCGCATGCTGCCCGCAAACGGGAGAGCGGCCGCGCCCATCTGGACGGCTTTATCAGCTATCCTACAGCCGTATATACCGTACCCTACGGTGTCATCGTACCCAAAGAAGTGGATAATCTGCTGTTGCCCGTTCCCGTGAGCGGGTCACACATCGGTTTCTCTACCCTGCGTATGGAGCCCTGCTGGATGGCACTCGGTCAGGCTGCCGGTGCTGCCGCCTCGATAGCCATTGACGACCGTTGCGGGGTACAGCAGGTAAACATCCCCAAGCTGCAAGAGCGTTTGCTCGACGAGGGGGCCACCTTATTCTATTATGAGGACATGACACCTGCCGACAAGGACTTCAAGCAAGCCCAACAACTCGGTCTTCAGGGTAAGATAACCAGTTGGAAAGCCAAAAGAGTTAAGAATGAAGAATAAAAAATGAAGAAAAGGATTTTTCTATTGCTGCTCGTTGCAGCCGCCAGCATCCATGTTTCGGCTGCAACACGTTTTGTAACAGCTGCTGACGAGCACGTCTCCTTTACGGGACGTGTGTTACACAACAGCAACGGCAGTGTCAGCTTCGACTGGACGGGTGTCTATATGCAAGTTGCTTTCACAGGCAGGCTGATGAGTGTGCGGATTGCCGAGAGTGATACGGCATACTATAATGTCTTTATTGACGGATGCTGGAAACAGAAAGTCAAGATGTACGGTAAGGAAAGCCATGACGTGCTGTTGGCCGACGGGCTACGCAAAGGATGGCATACGCTCTGCCTGCAACGTTGCACGGAGGGAGAATACAGCCGTACCACCATTGACGGCATCAGCATAGACCAAAAGGCAGAACTCAAGAAAGTGGAACCCAAGAAGCGATTCATCGAGGTCTATGGCGACAGCTATACCTGCGGCTTTGGCGTGGAGAGCAACCGCGCAGAAGACCCGTTCCGTCTGGAAACGGAGAACTGCAACGATGCCTACGCCTGTATCATAGCCCGCTACTTCAATGCCGACTATGCGCTGATAGCCCACTCAGGAAAGGGACTGGTCAGAAACTATGGCAAGGAACAGCAGACAACGGAGAACCTCCTGACGCGCCACGACCGCCTCTTCGATGACCACGACACGCTGGCATACGACTTCAAGGCCTACCGCCCGGACCTGGTGATGATCAATCTGGGTACCAACGACTTCTCGCCTGTTGCCCTGCCCACCGTCAAGCAGTATGTGGGCAACTATCTGAAGCTCATCCGCTCCCTGCAACAGCACTATGGCGATGTTCCTGTGCTATGCATCACGCCCCATTCTGCCAGTGAGTATCTGCTGGCAGCCCTGCAGGTGCTTCGCGACAGCGTGCAGCAGTATGCGCATGTCCACATGGCACAACCCATGCCCAATATCATCCACTATGGCTATGACTTGGGGGCATCATGGCACCCTAACCGCCAGGGACAGCGCAAGATAGCCATGACGCTGATACCCCAGGTGTCGGCAATCACCAAGTGGGATGTAGGTTCCATGGATGCACTGCTCAACTATCAGGGTGACCGTGACTGGGCACAGATAGCCCGCTACAATGCCGACAACGAACGGATGAAAGCCATTGATGACCCTGAGCGTGTGGTATTCCTTGGCAATAGCATCACCGACTTCTGGCCTCGCCGCCATGCAGAGTTCTGGCAAAGTCATCCCCATTTCGTATGTCGTGGCATCTCCGGTCAGACCTCGTCACAGTTTGTGACGCGCTTCCGTGAGGATGTCATCAACCTGAAGCCAAAAACGGTGGTTATCAATGCCGGTACGAACGACATTGCAGAGAATACGGGCATGTACGACGAGGATGTCACCATGGGTAATATCATCACGATGGTGGAGTTGGCACAGCTGCATGGCATCCAGGTCATCCTCTCGTCCGTGTTGCCTGCCAAGCGTTTCAGTTGGCGCCCTGCCATTGAACCGGAAGACAAGATAGCCCATCTTAATGCCCGCATCAAGCAGTACGCCAAGGAACACCACCTTCCCTATGCCGATTACTATTCGGCACTGGTGTCACGCAAAGACCGTTCGCTCAAGGAAGGCCACAGTGTCGACGGTGTCCATCCCAACGCCAAGGGCTATGAAGTGATGGAACGGGTTATCATGCCTTTGCTAAAATAACAACGGTTTTACAATATTCTTGCATCGGATTGTTGTATTGTGATAGCAGCTTAGGGAAAGTTGGGCTACCTTTGCAACAAAACAAAATAATGTCTAACAAAAAACAACAAAAACTATGAAAAAGAAAAGATTACTTACATTGATGGCTCTTGCCGTGATGGCAGTAGGAGCGTGGGCAGATCCGACTATGACTTTGACGGTAAAAAATGGTAATACCGTCATTGTAAATGACGAAGTTATGACTTCAACATCAGAGAAAGAGAATCACTGGTCAAAACAAATTGTTATTTCCGAAGGGAATTTGAATGCTGATCTTACATTTACTGCAACATACAATGATGGTAATGGTGGTTCTGATGTTTCAGGAATAGGAAGGTTTAAAGTGACTTCTGAAACAACAGTAACATTCTATGCAAGAAAAGTTGTTCTACAGGGTAAAAGTGGAGATGTTGACAAGGCAGTTGCTTCATGCGACGCGATGTTTGTGTCAATTAACAATTCTAAGTGGAGAGCTTTAGGGTTATTACGCCCTTCTGTTGGCGCGAAAAACAATTCCACGATAATAAATAGTAATAATTACAAAGTTAAATTCTTTTTCGATACACCAAACGGATCGGATACTTATTATTGTAGTTTTAAGGATGCCCAAGCTAGTTTGTGTTATAAAATAAATGATGGTGCTTTAAAATCTAGTGCGGAAGAAACAAGTTCTTTAGGTCTCAATGTGGTTCAAGCAACTCTGAATTACGAAGAATGTCAGATCACTTTTGAAGCGTTAAACAGCTATCCATTAACTATTAGCGATGCTGGTGCGGCAACATTGGTACTGCCCTATCAAGTGACATTACCTTTAGGGTTGTCGGCATATACCCTTACGTCTGATGGTTTAACAACACTGACAGCATCAAAAATAGCAGGTGGTGTAATTCCCGCCATGACACCAGTATTGATTAATGGTCCTAAGAATACTTACGACCTTGAGTTGCAAGACGCTATTGGCACGTATCCAACAGAAAACAACTTTGTCAAGGACGTTGAGCCTGATAATGCCGAAAATGTCCTTCATGGTGTTTTGGCGCCCCATTATGTACTAACAGATGGTTATAATTATGTGCTTCAAAACAATGGAGGCAGTGTTGGTTTCTATCAAGTTTCAGGATCAACGTATCGCATTAATCCTTTCCGTGCTTTTATTAATCTTTCTACACTCCCTGTAGACCCTTCTTCAGCCCGCGCCCTCACCATTGTCTATGACGATGAAAACACCACAGGTGTGAAGAATGTAAAGAACACCATGGCTGAAGGAAGTAACGAGATTTACAACCTCTCTGGTCAGCGTGTCGGCAAGGACTACAAAGGCGTAGTAATTAAGAACGGCCGTAAGATGATTCAGAAATAAACATGTTGAACGAAAGAATGATGAAAGTTATGAAAAAATATAGCAAGCCACAGACTCTGGTAATTCCATTCAACATCCGTCAGAGTATTCTTTCCGGCAGTGATCCCGTAGGTGCTACCCTGAAAGGTGATTTCGATTCTAGCAGTGAGGCTCTGAGCCGACAGGGCTTCTTTGGCGAAGACGACGAAGAATACGAATAAACGGAAATAGGTATGATGTCGAAAGTTCTTCCCGTACTGTTTGCTTTCTTCGTGATGGGATTCTGCGACATCGTCGGTATATCCAGCGACTATGCTGCACAAGCCTTTGGCTGGTCATCAACAATGGCCAGCCTTATTCCTTCTGTGGTCTTTGTGTGGTTTTTCCTGCTGGGTGTGCCGTCGGGTATCATGATGAACCATATCGGTCGCAAGAATACCGTGCTGCTGTCGATGCTCATCACGGTGGTAGGCATGGCACTGCCCCTTATCCACTACGACAGCACGACGACTCTCATCGCCTACGCCCTCTTGGGTATCGGCAATGCCATCCTGCAAGTGTCGGTGAATCCGCTGCTGCAGAATGTCGTTACTGACGAGAAGCTGCTCACCTCCAGCCTCACAGCTGGTCAGGTGGTGAAAGCCATCTCGTCGTTCTGCGGACCGTTTATCATGCTCTTTGCCGTGAACACCCTTGGCGGTGGCGACGAGCAACGTTGGTATATGGCATTCCCTGTACTGGGAGCCATCACCCTGCTGTCCGGTCTCTGGCTGCTGGCAACGCCCATTGAGCGCGAAGCCCAGCAGAACAGTAATGTGACGGTAGGACAAACCTTTGCCCTGCTGAAGAATCCCACCATCCTGCTGCTCTTCCTCGGCATCTTCTTTGTGGTCGCAATTGATGTGGGCATCAACTTCACCTCGTCGAAGGTGATGATACAGCGCTACGGCTGGGAAATCAGTGAGGCAGGCGTGGCACCGCAGGTGTACTTCATCTGCCGTACCATCGGAGCCTTCATTGGTGTGTTTCTGATGACGAAGATAGCTGACATGACCTACTTCCGCCTGAATATCGTGGCATGTATCGTGGTGATGCTCTCCCTCATCTTCCTGCAACTGCCGGCCGTCTGGACACTGGTATTGATAGGAGCCATTGGCTTCCTCTGTTCTTGTGTCTTCTCCATCATCTTCTCTATGGCAGTACAGGCAGAGCCGCAGAAGGCCAACCTCATCAGCGGACTGATGATAACAGCCGTTGCCGGAGGTGGTGCAGCAACACCGTTCATCGGCTTTGCCACCGATGCTGCAGGCAGCATCACAGCAGGCATCGTCGTACTGCTTGTCTGCGCATGCTATCTCACATTCTGTGCCTTTGGCGTGAAACCTAACAAGAAAGTTTAGAAATATATTTATATCATCATGAATGAACAGAATCAAACCGTCAAGCCCTACGTGATTGGCTTGGACTTAGGCGGTACAAACTCCGTATTCGGCATTGTCGATGCCCGTGGCAACATCAAGGCGACAACGGCCATGAAGACTGCCGGTTTTGAGAATGCAGAGGCGTATGTCGCAGCATCCATGAAAGTGTTGCAACCCATTATAGAAGAGGTGGGCGGCATAGAGAAGATCAAGGCCATGGGTATCGGTGCCCCCAACGGTAACTACTATCATGGCACCATTGAATATGCACCGAACCTGCCCTGGGCTCACGACGTGATAGTGCCGTTGGCCGACATGTTCAGCAAGGCGCTGGGTGTGCCCGTAGCGCTGACCAACGATGCCAATGCTGCCGCCATCGGTGAGATGATGTATGGCGTAGCACGTGGCATGAAGAACTTTATCATGCTGACGTTAGGAACGGGTGTCGGGTCAGGCATCGTGGTAGATGGTAAATTGCTGTATGGCTCCAACGGCTTTGCCGGTGAGTTGGGACATGTTGTCGTGATGCGGCAAGACGGACGCTCGTGTGGCTGTGGCCGTGCAGGATGCCTGGAAACCTACTGCTCGGCAACGGGTGTGGCACGCACAGCTCGTGAACTGTTGCAGACCGATGCCCGTCCTTCTATCCTGCGCGGACTGAACCCCGAAGACATCACCTCGCTTGACGTAAGTGTTGCTGCCGAACAAGGCGACGCACTGGCGAAGGAGATATACGAGTTTACAGGACATCTGTTAGGTGAGGCGTGCGCCAACTTCGCCGCATTCTCTGCCCCTGAGGCATTTATCTTCTTTGGCGGCATGACAAAAGCAGGTGACTTGTTGATGAATCCTATCAAGGAGAGCTATCAGAAGCATGTCCACGTATTATTCCGCGATACGCAGTTCCTCGTGAGCAGTCTCGATGGCAGCAATGCTGCGGTCTTGGGTGCTTCAGCAGTCGGTTGGGAGATAGGATAGATGTAAAATAAAAAACAGAACAGAACAACAGAGAGGCGTGACAGGTTGACTGCCACGCCTCTTTGTTTGGTTTACGAACGGATAATTACCTATTAAAATACTTCTTGCCATCCTTAACGACAACACCCTTGTAACCGTTGCTGACGCGCTGGCCGGCGAGATTGTAGAGTGATGTGCTGTTGTTGGCAGCAGCAGCCTTGACGTTGGAAATAGCTGTGACAACAGAAGCATCGTTGTGGCAGACGATATTGGTCATCCAAATGGTCTGTGCATAGGGATGCTGCTCTGCATCGACAGCTTCACCACCCAACTTAAAGACGTTGACGCTATGCTGGGGAATCTCGTTCTTCTTGCTCCAGGTGAAAGCCTCCTGATCCAGGTCGATGTCGATGACATTCCACTGACCAGCCTTCAGCTCATAGATGGGAGTGACAAACTTCTCACCGGGCCACCAGTTCTGGAAAGTCATGTCCAACTGCATGTCTGAGCTTACCCAGTACTCGATGTGGAAGAAACGATAGTCGTTGAGAATCATCGTGGACTTAAACTGCAGGGGGAGGAAATCGAGGTTGTCAATGCGAATAGCAGCGCCGTCGCCACACTCGTCGTCACTGATTTGACAGGTCTGGCCCCAGGTAACAGGAGACCATGAACTGGCAGGATTACCTTGACTGTCCTTCAGCACATCAAAGTATGTGTCCTGATCGGCAGCATAGATGACACCAATCTCACCAGCATCCCACTTCAAGGTAGGAGGTGTGGTAGGTGTCTGGGCGTTAGCAACTGTTGCACTAACTGCAAGCGCAACGATAGAAAATAATTTTGTAAAGTGTCTCATAATACCTTTGTTTTAGATGAATAAATAATCTACTGCAAAGGTATTGATTTATGCGCTCACCGAATACGAGAATATGGTTTTAGGATGTAACCATCTTACATTTTTGTATTTAGTGTCAGAGCCCACGACAGTTTCCTGTTATCAGTATTAATTAGCAAATAACGTTTCGAAAAAATTTGGTCATTTGAATGGTTATTAGTACCTTTGCACGCAAAATGATGCAAAAATACGCAAAAAAAACAAGGGAAAGCAGTTATATAACAAAAAAAATGGGACTCCGCTGAGTCCCTAACCTTTGTTAACCTTAAATCTAATACTATGAAAAACACGTTGCAAAGATAAGGTATTAATTTATATTGTGCAAGAAAAGTGGCAAAAAATATTGTATCTTTTACACTTTCTTGACATAAATCAAGTGATTTTAGAAGTTTTTTGCAAAAAATTTTGGTAATTCCAAATTATTTGCTACCTTTGCAAACAGAAATAGAACATAGCTAAAAACAGGGATTCCAGCAGAAGCGAGAGCTGGGATTCTTTTATTTTTTGCATTAAGAAAAACTAAAATAAAAGAAAAGAATTATGGCTTATATGTCACAAGAGGGCTATGACAAGCTCATAGCCGAACTGCAGCATTTAGAAGCAGTAGAGCGCCCAAAGGCTTCGGCAGCCATTGCCGAGGCACGCGACAAGGGCGACCTGAGCGAGAACAGCGAGTACGACGCAGCCAAGGAAGCGCAAGCACACCTGGAAGACAAGATTAACCGTCTGAAGGCAACTATTGCCGAGGCAAAGATTGTAGACACCTCACGTCTGAGCACCGACTCTGTGCAGATATTGACGAAAGTGGAAATGACCAATCTGACCACAAAGACTAAGATGTCTTACACCATTGTCAGTGAGAACGAGGCAGACCTGCGTGCCGGTAAAATCAGCATCAAGACCCCGATTGCCCAGGGCTTGTTGGGCAAGAAGGTGGGCGACGAGGTAGAGATTACCATACCGCGCGGCACCATCAAGCTGCGCATCGAAAACATATCGATAGCATAAAGCCCCGAAATATCGAAACATCATGGACATATTTTCAAAGATTGCCGCTGGTGAGATTCCCAGCTACAAGTGTGCAGAGAATGAGGAGTTCTATGCCTTCCTCGACATCAACCCATTGGTGAAAGGTCATACGCTGGTGATTCCGCGTCGCGAAGTCGACTATTTCTTTGACATGGACGACGAAGAGCTGGCTCGCTATCAGCAGTTTGCCAAGCATGTAGCCATCGCCATCAAGAAAGCCTTTCCCTGTAAGAAGGTGGCACAAGTGGTGCTGGGCCTTGAGGTTGCTCACGCTCACATCCACCTCATCCCCATGCAGAGTGAGGCTGATGCCGACTTCCGCCGTGAGAAGCTGAAGCTCAGCGAAGAAGAATTCAAGGAGATTGCCGCAAAGATACAGGCCGCATTCTAAATCAACACGTACGACATCCAACGTTTCCCCATTATGGACCTTTCAATTGTTTCCCCCGTATACCATGGCGAAAAGATGCTGGACGAGTTAGTGCAGCGTATTCATGCCGCCATCCGGCCGTTGACAGACGACTACGAGATTGTTCTTGTCAACGACTGTTCACCTGACAGCTCGTGGGAGAAGATTGCCGAAATCTGTGCTAAAGACCAACAAGTAAAAGGCATCAATCTCAGTCGCAATTTCGGACAGCCGTATGCTATTACAGCCGGACTGACTTATGCCAAAGGCAACTATGTGGCAGTAATTGATTGTGACTTGCAGAACAAGCCCGAAGACCTGCCGGCCATGTATCGGAAGGCCCTTGAAGGCTATGATGTAGTCAGTGCACGTCGTGTCGTACGAGAGGACACCTTCCTGAAACGGATGTCATCGCTGGTGTTCCACAAGACCTATGACTTCCTGAGCGGTTTCGAAACCGATAAGGCTGTTGCCGAGTTTGGTATATACAGCCAGAAAATCGTGAAGGTCTATTGCAGCATTCCTGAGTATTCACGATCTTTTGTCGAGCTTATCCACACGCTGGGATTCAAGAAAACCACCGTTGACGTGTTCCACGACCACCGCCTGGAGGGCAAGAGCTCATATAACCTGCGCCGTCTGCTGACCCTATCGTATAACTCGATTATCTCTAACAGCAACCGCCCCCTGCATCTGGCCGTCGGACTGGGACTGATCATGTCACTCCTCTCGTTCCTCATGGCTATCTACAACATCTTTGCCAAGTTCTACGGATTGAACGAAGTAGAAGGCTATACGTCGACCATCTTCTCTATATGGTTTGTCGGTGGTCTGTTACTGCTAATGATGGGTATCCTCGGACTGTATATCGGCAAGATCTTCGATCAGGTGAAAGGCCGTCCGGTATTTATTGTCAGTGAGACATTGAACATCTAACCCTTCCTATCCATTATGATTCCATTTAACAAGCCCTACTGTTCTGGCAGAGAACTCAGCTACATACAGGAAGTATGCCATTCGACTACCATGTCGGGCAACGGACAGTTTACCAAACTATGTCATGGCTTCTTCGAGAAACGCTACGGTTTCAGGAAGTGCCTGCTATGTACCTCTGGCACCGATGCCTTGGAGATGTGTGCCATGCTGTGCCAGTTGAAGCCTGGCGACGAGGTTATCGTACCGTCATACACCTTTGTCTCTACCGCTATTGCCTTCCTCCGCGAAGGTGCTTACATTCGTTTTGCCGACAGCGGAGCAGACAATCCAAACGTCACTGCTGAACAGATAGAACCGCTTATCAACGAGAAGACACGTGCTATCGTCGTCGTTCACTATGCCGGTGTTGCTTGCGACATGGACAACATCATGGCAGTGGCCGAGAAGCACCACCTGTTGGTGGTAGAAGATGCCGCACACGCCATCGACTCCTATTACAAGGGACGTCCGCTGGGTAGCATTGGTCATGTGGCCGCTTTCTCGTTCCACGAAACAAAGAACATCAACTGCGGTGAGGGCGGCATGCTGGTTGTCAACGATGAACGTCTGGTCGGCCGTGCTGAGATACTCTGGGAGAAAGGAACCAACCGTGCTGAGTTCTATCGCGGCATGGTGAACAAATACGGCTGGTGCGATATGGGCTCATCATTCCTGCCCTCTGAGTTCAATGCAGCCTTCCTGTGGGCACAGCTGGAACAGTTGGACGACATACAAGGCAAGCGCGGACATATCTGGAAGAGTTACGACCAGGCCCTACGCGGACATCTGAACAATGGCATCATGCTGCCTGAAATTCCCGACTATGCTACGAACAACTATCACATGTATTATCTGCTCTGTCCGTCGCTGGCCTTCCGTACCGCACTAATGAACTACCTGAAGAACCACGGCGTACAGGCCACCTTCCATTATCTGCCGCTACACTCCAGCAAATATTATGAGGACAAGCACGATGGCCGTATACTGGCCAACTGCGACCGCTATGCTGACACGCTGGTGCGCCTGCCGCTGTTCTACGAACTCAACGACGACGACATCGCCAAGATTGTCAAACTGCTGTTGTCCTTCCGTTTCTAATCAGCGCATATGAAGAAGATTCTGCAAGCCATCCAGTGGTTTTTCTCCAACCCCTACTGCGTATTCTTCTTGGGATTGGCCATCACATTGCTGGCCACCACATTGGAAGTAGTACGCGGAAGAAACACCAACTATTTCGATTATCAGGACTCTACGCGCATGTTCTGGGAAGGACTCAGTCCATACAACTTGGAATACGCTCAGGCACACAGCATCTACTTCCTATATTCACCGGTTTTCAGTGTCATCTTCGCTCCTATTTTCTATCTACCCTGGTGGTTAGGTCCCTACGTATGGAACCTTTGCAACTATGGATTGTTCACGCTGGCCATCAAGACACTGCCCGAACGGCTGAATCCCTATAAGCACTGGATTTTCCTTTTTCTCCTGTCGGTGGTGTTGCAAACCATCTTCTGCTACCAGCACAACATCATTGTCGCCTATATCTACATTTTTGCTTTCTCGTTGTTAGAACGTGGCAAAGGTTTCTGGGCCGTACTGCTCATTATGATTTCTGCCACCACTAAAGTCTATGGTGCTGCAGAACTGGCTATTCTACTCTGTTATCCCCGCATGTGGCGCAATTTTGGTTATGCCATATTGTGCGGAACGGCACTGATACTGCTACCGGCCATCAACACCGCCTTTGACAACGTCTTTGTACTTTATCAGGAGATGTTCGACATGATTGCCTCGCACCACAGCGATTCCGACTTTATCGGCATCCTCTTCGCACGTGGCTTGAAACCGCTGCTATTACCCAACTACCGACTGGTACAGATGGTGGTCTTTGCAGGTTTGGCTATCGCCTTCTTCCTACGCTACCGCCGTTGGCAGTCCTTCGATTTCCGTGTACAGGCATTAGCCGTACTGACAGGATTTATGATTCTGTTCAGCGACTGTCCAGAGACACATACCTATATCATCACACTACCCTTCTACGCGATGGCTTTCTGGTTGCAGCCTCAGCGCAACTGGATAGACTGGACACTCTTCTGGCTATTGGTTATCAACTTCGGCATCCTGCCTACCGACGTGCTCTGTCCCGCATGGTTGCACGAATACATCCATCAAACCTTCTGGCTTGACGTCTATACATACTTCATTTGTTGGCTACGTATTCTGTGGCGTGCCGTTGGCCCAATCAGCATGGACAAGGTTACGCCTCTGGCACGTCCGCTCGCCATCGTCCTTGCCCTACTTTGTGTCACAGGTTTGCAGGCACAGGACAAGCGATTTACCGTCCGTGGGGTCTCTTTCGTGATGAAGAAAGTTGAGGGAGGTACGTTTACGATGGGGGCACTGCCCAAAGACACCTTAGCCGATGCAGATGAGGTACGCCACCGTGTGACCCTCAAGGACTACTACATCGGCCAGACTGAAGTGACACAGGAGCTGTGGAGCGCCATCATGCCCAAGAACCGCTCACGTCATAAGTCGCCACAATTCCCCGTAGAATATGTCACCTATGACATGATTCAGGAGTTTATCGCCAAGCTCAACGCATTGACCGGACAACACTTCCGACTGCCGACAGAGGCTGAATGGGAATATGCCGCCCGTGGTGGGAAAAAGTCAAAAGGCTATCTGTATGCTGGTAGCAACAATATTGACGAGGTGGCTTATACCCTGTCAAACCGCAAAGCCCACGAACAGTTGCCCGTGGCCAGTCTCAAGCCTAATGAACTAGGCATCTATGATATGTCTGGAAATGTGTGGGAATGGTGTGAGGACTGGTATCGTAAGACGCCTGCTAGCAAGCCATCCTCCAATTTTATTGTCATCAGGGGTGGAGGTCACGATTGTAGTCCCCGCTACTGCCGTAGTACCAACCGTTTCATGTATGACCAGCGTCGCCGTCGCGACCTTGTTGGTTTCCGCTTGGCCCTAAGTGTACGATAATACGATTGTCAGCAGTATCTTATTTCATCGACTATCTAAATCGTCATATAATTTTTGTAGATAGGCTTTTGCCTTTCTGAGAAGGCCATCAGCATCCTTACCGATAGAAAGTTGTATCTGCTCTGACGTATTATCATAGACCACAGCACTACTATCTGTCACCATACCCATAGCATCCGGAAATGAGAAGAACGCAAAACGCGGCACCCGTACATCGAGCAAGTCCTTAGAATAGCAGAACTCGGAATGGTCGTATCCCAACAGCCCCAACAGTGTAGCGGGAATATCCATTTGTGAACCTAGCACTGTGCATTGTTTAGCTGGCATCTGAGCCCCCATGATGACAAACGGAATCTGGTAACGCCAAAGTTGATAGTTGTCCTGCGGGTCAGGATATGCTCCGAGATGGTCAGAGACAATAGCAACAAGCGTATTTTGCCAACATGGCAGTGTCTTGAGTTCCTCGACAAATTTACCTAAGCAATGGTCTGCATATGAGAAGGCATTCAACGTTTCATCGTCCTTTATCTTCAGATAATCAGGTACATCAAACGGTTCGTGACTACTAGCGGTCATCACACTGTAAAAGAATGGTTTTCCAGAATTGTCTGCTTTGATATCCGCCAGCATACGGTCATAGACAGGACCATCGGCTACACCCCACTTCCCAGTATGCAGCTTAGTAGGGAAATCAACATCCGAGACAACGCGTTGAAAACCTGTCCCCATAAAATAGGAGCGCATATTGCTGTAATTGATGTCGCCACCATAGTAAAATATCGTCTGATAGCCATGTTTAGCCAAAGTTCCAGCCAACGAAGGCAGTGACGTGCTTATCCGTGGAATATCCATCACACTCATGGAAGGCTGGGCAGGCAGACCACTATGAATCGACACGAGTGCTCTGTCTGTACGGAAGCTGTTGGCATAGAAATTCGAAAAATTCAGTCCTTCGCTGGTATACCGTAGTAAATTGGGAGTGACACCTTTGGCCTGCATAACGCTATCGGAAAAACTCTCCAAAACCACCAATACCACATTCGGGTGTTGGATAGTCACACTATCTGTACGCAACGGAGTGAATGTCAAAGGCTTAAATAAGGCCATAGCCTCTTCCTCAGACATGAAACGATACTTCGTTCCTATCTCTTCTTGGTGTAACACCGCTTCTATAAAACTAAAAACGGGGTTAACTGCTGCATGATTGAGACGGATGTTGCTGGAGAAATATACACTTCCCGTATGATTGGTGCCTGTACCTAATCCTCCACGGATAGGAAGTAGCAACAACAAATCTAGTACAAGAAGCATAACGGACTTGATTATTCGTATACCAGATTTCTTAGCATTTCTATCTGTAATGATAGGTAACAAGCGACATCCCAGCATATAGATTACCCCCGACACCAGAACAATAAGCAAAGGAAAGAGTAGCAACTGCCACCACTGCAAACTTGCCATCGCATCGGCAGGTGATGTCTTGACATATAGCAGAGGCGTATTATCTAAAGGAAATCCCCAATAGCCATACAATCCCAAATTGGCGATATACGCCAGAGTTGCCAACAATGCGGTAACAGCAAAATAGCATCGCCAAAACCAGCGTAACCGACTGTTTGACAGCCATAATGTTGCTATTAACAACAAACCAGGAATCAGAGTCAGATAACCAGCAACAGCGATGTCAAGGCGTAAACCATGAAAGACTACCTCCAGCTGACTAACAGCATTAGGGCCGTCTAACAGCGAGTAATAACTGAAGAGGAATGCAAATTTACTGAACATCCCTACCAGCGTCCACAAAAGGAAGACCAGAAAAAATGAGCGTATCTGTTTCATCAGTTCTTAGGCTTTATCCCTCCATGGGTTTTCTGCAACCATTCCTCCTTAGTGCGCTTCCACCGACGGTGGCTCCATAGCCAATACGACGGTGCCCGCTTAATGGTATGCTCCAGCATCTTGGCATACTGTTCGGTCAACCAGAACTGTTCCTGTCTCTGTGGCTCTGTGGTTATACGTTTATATTCCGCTACATAATAGCCACGACGACGGCGACGTACATCCAAATAGTACACATCCATGTCGAGTTTCTGCATGATACGTTCGGCACCTGTGAACCACGGCGTCTCATGATGAAGGAAGTTATTCCAATAATAGATATTATCCCAATAAGGTGCTTGGTCGGCAATGAATCCCACTAATACTGGTCTTCCTGCATTGCGGAGCCTGATAATATCCTTTACTGACTGGTTCACCTCAATATTCACCCCACCAAAGCGACGACGAGTATAGAGTATCAGCTGGTCGGTGACATAGTTTTCCAGTTGATGATACAACTGCGTACAGAGACACAGTTTGGGATCTATCCACAATGGCATGCTGCTAATCCACTCCCAATTGCCGTAATGTCCCAAGAACACGCCACAAGAGCGCCCCTTTCGGAATGATTCCTCAAGCAGTTCCACACCCTTGAACTTCATGCGCCGCTTCATGTTCCACTTACTGATAGAGAAAAACTTAACGCTCTCAAAAAGCAAGTCACAGAAATGGGTATAAAAACGGCGTTCAATCATCCACCGCTTACGGGGTGACAGACGCGGAAAAGAACTTTTGATATTATCGTGTACCACCTGGCGACGATAACGGACAACATAAAACAGGATAACAGAGATGATGAAGGACACCATATGCAAGAACCACATCGGCAATAATGAAGCCACATACCACACACCAAAAAGGATGTAGTAAGCAATATTCTTCAACGTTCTGTATCGCTCCTTATTATAGCCCATGGGTTTGTTGGTGTTTCTTGCTTAGTCCAAAGAATCGGCGTATTTTCTCCCAAGGAGTCAAGTGCCACGAGTGAGCACAGAGATGGATAGCATAACTCTTCTTCGTCACCTCATGCTTATTCCCAGCAAAGATTTCCGATGGATAGATATGAATGCGTCCAGGCAACTGCTGATCGACATCCTTGTAGACGAAACCCTTGCGCTCCGCCACACGGGCATAGATATACGGCGAAAGCACATCAGTGCGCAACGAACCGTCGTCTTTCACGAAGTGCTTGTCCTGATACCAGTCCATCACTTCCTTAACAAAGGGACAACCGGCTTCAGCACCCATCACAGCGGCTTGAATCTGAATACCCTGAATAAAGACATCAGCCGTTCGGTGTCCTTCTGCATCTATATACTGCATGGTGCCGCATTTCTCAATCTGTATCGGGTGATACTCCATGCTGGAGAAGAACGAGTTGTCGAGGAAGTCGTCGAACTTCTTCAGCAGCACCACATCAGAGTCCAGATAGATACCACCCTGCGTATAGAGGGCATACATACGGATATAGTCGGCAGCAAAAGCCCACTTGCGGGCTTCGAAAGCCTCTTTGACGTAAGGTACCGTATTGATATCGAAGTTGTGGGTATTCCAACAGATGATTTCATAGTCTGGATGAGTCTTATGCCACGTGTCCATACATTTCCGGATTTTCTTCGGAAACGGTTCGTCGCTAAGCCAGCAATAATGTATCTTCTTGGGTATCATCTTGTCGTTTTTAATAATTTCGAATTGAAAATTTATCGGAACCAGTAAAGCAGTAGCTTGTAGTTTTTCTGAAACAGCCAGCTGAGCTTTCTCAAGTGCTTTTTATTTGCCGACAAAGACGTTTCAAAGGCACCTGTAGCAGTTCCCTGTGTTGCCAGTGTCGGGTGGCACCAGAGATAGTCGATAATCTTTTCTTCAATAAGTTGATAATGATACAAGTCGATGGCCCGATCACACCGATTGGCCTGTAGATCATCAAGGATGGCCTTGGCGGCATGCTTGTTGATGAAATAAGCTCCAGACAAGCGGTCCCGATGACCCGGATAGAGCATACGCCCTTTCTCACGCTGGCTACGAGGGACAAACCAAAGAGGACTATCCTCATAGGAAATAATGATTTTTTGGTTTTGGTAGTTCCTCTGATATTCCTCGATACTCTGTTCAAATTTCATCTTGAAGTTTTTGTGCAACAAGATATCATCCTCCAGAACCAAGGCGCCCTCAAGGCCCTCAGACTGTATACGTTCATAAGCAAGGAAGTGGGATATTGTACAAAGCGAACGAGGCACTTTGCGCAACATCTCTTCTTGCCCATTCCGAAGATACTTTTTCAAGTATGCTTTTATCTTCGCTTCGTCACTGCCTTCATTGACGATGTCATATTCCAAGCCAATGTTGCGCAGCATGCGATCCAGATGTTCCCCACGTTCCTTCAAACGGGTTGGATGTATTACTAATGTTTTCATATTGCAAAGGTACAAAAATTAAATTTAAAATCTTTGATTTTTCTCACTATTTTTGTACCTTTGCGAGCAAAACAGGCAAATATCATGGATAAAAGAAAAATATATTACCTACTGCATAGCGGAAAGAACAATAATCTAAAGTATTACACCAGGAGTTACTTGCACGAGTTAACTCCACGCTGGTTCACCCGTTGGCAGGCTTCTCGAATCCTTGAAGAATTGAACAAAAGGGAAGACCGTGACGACATCCTCAGGCGGGTAGCCTATTACAACCGGCTGACAGCTGACAGCCCTATAGACGAGAGCCGATGGCTGTCTGAGGCTATCAAAGTGAAAGACCAGCCAATGACGGGCCAGTCTTCTTACTATCACGATGCCATGGAGATTGCGAGGTATTTCAGTACCGAATATAAGTGGGTACTCGTGCCAGGCGACACCATTCACGTACCTGCCGTGCCATCTATCGTCAAGAGCCGTCCGCTGGTAGATAACAATATTAACTCTATCGTGCTTAAGCTCGACAAGAATCGCCATTTCCTTTTTGTCAATGATTACAAATCTTGGCGCGAGAAGCGTGATATTGCTATCTTCCGTGGTGATCTGGGGTTCTACAAACCCAATCGTGATCTCTTCATGAAGCGCTGGGTAGGACACCCCATGGTAGATGCTGCCTCAACAAACCGCTCGGAGGAGCATCCCGAATGGCAAAAAGGTAAGCTCACTATCGGTGAGCATCTGGACTATAAGTTCATCATGTCGCTGGAAGGCAACGATGTGGCTTCGAACCTCAAATGGGTAATGTCCTCTAACTCTATTGCCGTCACTCCCAGACTGAGACGAGAGACTTGGTTTATGGAGGGGACACTCATACCCAATTATCACTATATTGAGGTACGTGAGGATTTTGAGGATTTGGAAGAACGGCTTACGTATTACATCAATCATCCTGACGAAGCCGAGGCCATTATCCGGCATGCTCACGAATACGTCAGGCAGTTCCAGGATGCCAAACGTGAACGATTAATATCACTATTGGTATTGAAACGCTACTTCGACGTAACCAACGGCTCGCATTGAGACCGTTCGCTATAGTCGCAAGTACACATCTCCCAAACCAGTTTCAGCCAAATGAGTACCACGGGTAGAGCTTTTAATGAAAAAGCTCTAATCCAATAGGTTCTAATATCGCCTGGGAAGAGGTCGGTGCTAGATAATGAGGTAAGTACGAAACAGAAGATAAGCAGACACCAGTCGAAGCGACTGCGCTTCCAAGGTACAGCAATAAACCAAATAGCCACGCCCAGCATAGAAATAATATAACTGCTATTCTCTGCTCCAGTACTGAAGATGTTGACAAATATCAGTACCAGGGCCAGGCACATCAGTTGGAAAGCATGGTGTTTATACTGCTTGATGCGCAGCCAAGGCAAAGCGCTATAGATGAGGGCGGGGAAAATAAGCCACAAGTCGTTCCAGGCAGACCACCACCAGTTGGTGACATCGGGATTCTTTCCTGCGCTTTCGAAAACCTCGTAATAGGCGGGTAGGCCAGCCGAGATGGCATAACCAATCTTACGTACCATACCCAGCAGACTGATGTTTTGGAAATCTGACAGCAGGTTTTCTTGACCTTTCTCGCTCAGACACTTGAACCACTCCACATACTGCCCTGCCACATAGTCGACGCCAAAGAAAGGCATTGGAAGCGCTACCAGCACTATTGTCCAAACAAGTAGCCACATCACGAACTTTGGCTTGTTCTTAGAAAAGAAGAAAAAGGCCAAGCCGACAATACCGTAGATCTTGACTAACACACCCATCACAATCCAAAAGGCCGCCCACATGTCCTTGCCCCTATGGATAGCAGAATAGGTTAGCAGAATCATTGCTGCTGTAGCCACATTGAACTGCGACATTCCCAATGCATTCAACAGTTCATGAGCCGTCAACCAAATCATCACGACCTTCTGTTCTGTCGTCAACGTACATTGTCGGATGGCCCACCACAAGAATAGTCCTAGCGCCAGATGCCATAGGAACACGCCTGTCCAAAGTGTGAAACTATCGAGAGAGGTAGATGTCCCACTTACTAAGGCAAAAGGTGCAATGATAAGACTAAAGATTGGGCCGTAATGGTTCACGTCACCATGATCGCCAAAGTTTTCAAAGATGCTTTTGCCATCTATTGCATGCCAGTACGTGAATTTATAGATGAGGAAGTTGTTGAAGTGATGCATATGGAGCCCTACGGAAACAAGTACCATAAGCATCCACAAGGAGAACAGCGTCCATGTGTTTTGAAAGAACGGCAGTCGCACAATCTGTTTTGCTTTTTCAAATACGTTTTCCACTTTTCAACTTTTCTTTAGACGATATGGCGAAACCAGTAGTCGAACATCTTAAAGTCAGATCGTCTGAGTTGACCATCCGACACTTGGTCCATGCGACAAAGGGGGATGTCGCGATACATGGCAGCAACAAGCGAATAGGTGCTTGGGGGACCTATGATATAGTCGCACTCTGACAGCATGAAAAGGTCCTCAACGGCATTACCGCCCAGCAGATGCAGGCGGATGCCTTTCGTATTACTTAGCAGTTCTTGAAACTTCCCTATGCTGACCTGCGGATCATTGGTCGACAGAAATACATCGATATTCTTTTCAGGCATCAAAGCAGAGAATTTCTCGATGAAATCAGCGTACACTGTATCATCATAACAATAGATACCATCCTTCCACACAGCATAGTCCCCTCTACGGATATGCACACCTAACCGGATACCATTCCACGAATTCATTTTCTTCTTAACAGATTCGGTGTATTGTGGGTCTATTGTGAATAGATCGATTATTTCGTCGCGATATTTCAGGAAGAGGTCATAGAAACGGACATACCATCCGCTGACTACGATGTTCTTATGGCGCAGCATCATTTGTTCCAAAGCTACAGGGTCACAATCATCATGTTTAAAGCTGGCTGTGGGAAGCAACCTGATTGCAGCCAAAAGCTTTGCTATTACATACAGCGAAAAGCTAACCAGATTGGAATGAGTAATCTTGAAATAGGGATACTTGTAGCTAAAGCGCATAGACATCACCTTCCGTCCATGCTCCCTGCCCCAGGCATAAACATGGGCAAACTGCAACAAATTGTTGCACATCTGGCTCTTGTCTCTTGCAAAAATCATGATAATGAGTGAGTGCAAAGGTACATAATAATTCCGAATACACCATACAGACAAGCAAAAAATATAAGATTTCACAGCATATTCTTTGATAATTGCTTAGAAATCACTAATTTTGCAGAAAATAAAATACTGTGCACCATGAATATTGTCTATTTCGTAATTGGCGATAGCGCTGTTATCCACATACAGGTAGGGTTTTCTATTCGCACTATCCTTTCGCAAACTAGCGAAGAGGATACTGTCTATGTGGTAACAGATACCCCCACCATGTATTGTAACCTGCCTCACGTGGTGACCATTCCGATAACGCAGGAACGTATCAAGGAGTGGCGTGGCAAACACGACTTCTTCTGGAGGGTAAAGATTAAGGTGCTCCAACAAATTGCACAGATGTCACCCGACAAAGCTATGATGTACCTGGATGGAGACACTTTTTTACATGGCAGTCTGACGGAAATCAAAGAACAACTGGGCAAAAATCGCGGAATGATGCATCTGGATGAAGGCTGTCCTTCAGAGATGAAAGAGCGATCCTTGAGCATGTGGCATACGGTAAGCGGCAAGACTTATGCCGGTATTACGATAGGGCCACAGCATCACATGTGGAATGCAGGTGTTGTAGCCATCCCTGCCGCCCTCGTCATCAAAGCAACAGATATGGCGCTATCTGTCTGCGATGGCATGCTGGACGATGGCTCGGAGCCAGTAACCGTGGAGCAATATGCATTGTCGATAGCCTTGTTTGAATGTGCCGACCAGTTGATTGCCGCTGACAAGTGGATAGGGCACTACTGGCACTACAAATACCATTGGTGTTCCTATATAGCAAAGTTCTTTGTACGTTCGTACAGGAAAAATTATTCACTGGAGAAACAGTTGGACATCATCAGAAGCACAGACCTAAAGGGTGTACACCGATGGATTCTAACGAAACGCACCTTCGCTAAGCTGACAGGTCAACTATATTAATTGTTGATTACCCCCACAACATGAAGCAATACGACTATCTAATAGTAGGCTCCGGTCTTTATGGCGCTACGTTTGCCTTTTTGGCTCATCAGAAAGGGAAACGGTGTCTGGTCATTGACAAACGTCCACATTTAGGTGGAAATATTTATTGTGAGAAGATAGAAGGAATCAATGTCCACAAATACGGTGCCCACATTTTCCATACCAACAACAAGAGCGTTTGGGACTTTGTGAATAGTATTGTACCTTTCAACCGCTATACAAACTCCCCTCTTGCCAACTATCATGGGAAGTTGTACAACCTCCCTTTTAACATGAACACCTTTTATCAGATGTGGGGTGTGACAACACCTGAACAAGCAAAGGATAAGATCAATGAGCAAAAGACTGAAGCTGCAGAATTAATCAAAGGACGTCAGCCACAGAATCTGGAGGAGCAGGCCATATTGCTCGTAGGTAAAGATATCTATGAGAAACTGATTAAAGAGTATACTGAGAAACAGTGGGGACGAAAGTGTACAGAGCTTCCTGCCTTTATCATTAAACGGCTACCGATACGCTTTGTCTACGACAATAATTATTTTAACGACAAATATCAAGGCATTCCTATTGGAGGATATAACATTCTTATTGAAGGATTGCTGGCAGGTATTGAGACAAAGACCAAAGCAGACTTCTTTGCTGACAGATACCATTGGGAGTCTTTATGTGATACGATTGTTTACACGGGTAAGATGGATGAATACTTTGACTACAAACTAGGCCGTTTGGATTGGCGCACAGTCAGTTTCAAGACTCGAATAGAGCGGACTCCCAACTATCAAGGAAATGCAGTCGTGAATTTCACATCCCACGAGCAGCCTTTCACTCGCATTATTGAGCATAAGCATTTTGAAATGTTTGGACAAGACGTCTATGGCTGTCCTAATACGGTCATCTCTGAAGAATACAGCACCGAGTACAAGGAAGGCCTAGAGCCCTATTATCCTGTGAATGATAATCGCAACAATGCTTTGGCAGACAACTATCGCTCACTTATTGGCCAAGAGAGAAATATTATTTTCGGTGGCCGATTGGCAGAATACCAATACTACGACATGGCTCCGATAATCGAAAAAGTTTTCAGTTTAAACATATAATCCGAATCATATGACAATAGCAGCTGTTGTAGTAACATACAATCGTCTATCCCTCCTTAAGGAGTGTTTAGAGGCCATTAGCCTGCAGACTTGCAAAGTCAATAGTATCATTGTGGTTAATAATGCATCGACGGATGGCACAACAGAATACCTTCAGCAGCTTGACGACAAGCAAATAGTCGTCAAATCGCTTGAGAAGAATATTGGAGGAGCTGGAGGCTTTGCTGAAGGAATAGCCATCGCGACGAAAATGAATGTCGACGCCATATGGATTATGGATGATGACACGATTCCCCTAACAGACGCATTGGAACACTTGGTTTATATATTGAACCAGCATGAAAATACCGGATTTGTAAATAGCAAGGTCGTTTGGACTGATGGAAACATACACCAGATGAACATACCAGGCTATGTCCACCATGACGACTTAGGAGGTGGTCTTTATGCCATTCGTTCTGCCTCTTTCGTGTCACTTCTTGTCCCTTCTAAAATTGTCAGAGAAGTGGGACTACCCTATAGAGAGTTCTTTATCTGGGTGGACGATGCTGAATTTACTGCTCGTATTGTCAAGGCGGGTCACAAAGGCTACCTGACGACCTCAAGTGTGGTTGTTCACAAAACAGCAACAAACTATGGTGCGAGCATCAAGACTGCCACTCCAGAGGCCGCATGGAAATTCTACTATTACATGCGCAACGGCATGTTTGCCTCACGAGGGGAGAAGCCTTGGATAATATGGTTCTTCAAAAATCTGAATCATCTGCGCCTTGACATTCACCGAACAAAGAACATGGCTCCTGAGCTAAGAAGTCTGCTGAAGAACAATCTCTGGAGAGGTTTTGTGGATGGCTTAACCTTTTCGCCAAGGAAAGAGTTTGTAGATTAGGGTTGAACAAACAATACATTTAAATATAGTAATATATGCCCAGGATTTCCATCATCATACCCGTCTATAACGCTGCTCAATATCTGACGCAATGCCTTGACAGTATCATCAGCCAAGAAGAAAAAGACTACGAGCTACTACTTATCGACGACGGCAGCGCAGATGGGAGCCGCAGGATTTGCGAGAAATACGCAAGCAGGAATAGCAATATTCACTATCTATACAAGAAGAACGGTGGTGTTAGCACGGCACGCAATCTGGGACTGGATCATGCTCAGGGGGAATATATTTGTTTCGTTGATGCCGACGACTGGGTGGAGCCGTCATATTTGCAGACACTAATATCGTGCACTCAACAAAAGAACCCGGCAGACATCATATATTTCGGTGTAAATTTCATCCATCAGGAGGGAACTGTTGAGTCCGCCACCCCAGTTCCCTGTAAGTGCGAAGGAAGAGCCTCAGCAGAAGAACGGCTTTACCAACTCCGCTATGTGGACAAACACGAACTGTTTGGGTTTACATGGGATAAAATGTTCAAAGCTGATATTATTCGTCAGCACAACCTGCGATTTGCCGAAAATATCAGTTTCCGCGAAGACGAGCTTTTCACTTTTTCATATTGTCAGTTCATCAACACATTGCAAGTGATAGCCACACCTTTATACAACTACCGCATGAACAGTGTTGGACTAACCAGTAGAGGAATGAAAGCCGGCGAATTTCTGCCCTCCTCCCTCTTGCTAGAGAAATATCTTTCCCACTATGAGCATCCTGGTATTAGAGACCAGATTATTTACACCACCACAAATTACCGTGCCTTACACATCTTCAAGAAAGTTCCTCTTCTTCAAATAAGGAAAGAACTAAAAGAGTACCGTCTCTTAATAGAGCGTCTGCCACAAACATCGAAAGAGAGTCGCGTGCCACACCTTACACATTACCTGCAAAAAGGCTTATGGACAGCATATCTCTATTGCCTGATACGAAAACTCTAATAATATTCCTATGCCCATATTTTCCATCATAACTGTCAGCTATAATGAGGTTGCGAGCATCAGACAGACACTCGACTCAATTGTCAACCAAACTTTCAAAGATTTTGAGCTCATTGTAGTAGATGGGGGCTCTACTGACGGAACCAAGGAGATAATTGCTCAGTACAACGGCCTTATTTCTTGGTGGTGTTCGGAACCCGACAAAGGCATCTATAACGCAATGAATAAAGGCATTGCTCATGCTACCGGCAAATACGTCAACTTTATGAATGCCGGTGACAGTTTCTTTAATAACGATGTCTTACAACATGTCTACGATAGTCGCTTATGCCCAGATGTCATAGAAGGTCATGTCGTGAGGACCGACTCAAAGACAAGACATAAAGATGTATACGAAGACCTATACGTACATCTTTTTTCTGACACATTAAGTCATCAAGGTACGTTCATTAGGCGGGAACTCCTTGTTAGCCATCCCTATGACGAGAAATATAAGATTGTATCTGACTGGAAATTCTGGATTGAGACACTTATCCTAGAAGAACGCAGCTATGCATTTCTCGACCTTGACATAGCCTATTACGACATTTCAGGAATTAGCAGCACTTACCCTCAAAAAATTGCCAAGGAACGTGAAGAGGTTATACAGGAGCTATTCACTCCGTATATGCAGAAATTTATCCATTCCTATAATAGTGCATACGAACTCCCACTTGTCAAATATGCTGTATACCTAGACAAGCATTGGCACAAAGGCTACGAGATTGTACGCAAAATAGCCAAACGAGTAGTAAAAGTCGCTAAATGGCGGCAAAAGCGTTCAGACAGTCAGTAACTATCTTAGCCTCTTCCATCGTTATCACCTGATTCATGGGGACTGACAGTTCCTGAGCATGAATCCTCTCGGTGATAGGGTATGAACGGCTGTTCCACTCCCTATAGCATTCCTGTTTGTGTGGCGGAATAGGATAATGTATCAGCGTCTGAATGCCATGTTCCGCCAAGAATGCCTGCAGCTCATCCCGTCGTTCACAGAATACAGGGAACTGATGATAGACATTATTCTCGTCGTCAATACGTTTAGGCAACACAATCTGCGGGTTACTGATGTGGGCATAATAGTAGGCAGCCAACTGCTGGCGCTTGCTGTTATCTTCGTCCAGATACTTCAGCTTGACATCCAGCACGGCGGCGTCAATCTCTGACATGCGACTGTTCATGCCTACATATTTGAACACATACTTCTTCTGACTGCCATAGTTGGCCAGTGCCCGAATGACGGAAGCCAACTCCTCGTCGTCTGTGGTCACCGCACCGGCATCACCCAAGGCACCCAAGTTCTTGCCCGGATAGAAGCTATGGGCGGCAGCGTCACCTAAGGCACCCGTTTTTCTGCCTTTCCACATACACCCATGACTCTGCGCACAGTCCTCCATCAGTATCAGTCCATGCTTTCCGCAGAGTTCTTTGAGCTTATCGTTATAGGCAATACGCCCATAGAGGTGTACCGTCATTACGCCCTTAGTCCTCGGAGTAATCGCTTCTTCTACCCTATTGATATCCATCTCCAGATGCTCCCACGTAGGCTCCACCAGCACTGGTGTCAGATGGTTGTCAGTGATAGCCAAGATGGTGGCGATATAGGTATTGGCAGGGACGATAATCTCGTCACCGTCATGAAACACGCCCAACTCCTTATAGCCGCGAATGATGAGCTTCAGCGCATCCAGCCCGTTGGCAACAGCTACGCAGTGTTCCGTCCCTATATAATGGGCATAATCTGCTTCGAATTGCTGGTTCTCCTTGCCTTGCAGGAACCATCCAGCATCCATCACCCTGCGAATGGCTGTGTCATACTCCTCACGGTGCTGGGCCGTTATCTTCTGAAGGTCTAATAGCTTCACCATATTGTCAATGTTTCTGTTCTTTTAAATACGCTAAGTAGTCATCATAGTTACGGATATAATCATCCTCTATATATTCGTGACTGGCAAGCACCAGACAGATGCTACCAGAAGAGAAACCTTGCTCTGAGGCCCAGACACCTGGCGGCACGTGCAGTCCCCAAAATGGGCGGTTCAGTGTCACGGTACGCTTATTGGTACCATCATCCAACACCACCTCAAAAGCTCCTGAGGCAGCAATGATAAACTGGTGACACTTCTTGTGAGCATGTGCTCCACGGTCCTCACCGCCAGGGATGTCATAGCTGTAAAACACCCTGTTGATGGCAAACGGCACATGCACATTCTGATACATATACGTCAGATTTCCCTCGGCATCGTGCATCTTATTGAGTTCGCACAGCGAACAGTCAAACACACTCTTACCCTCTGTCATCAAGGACTTACTGACGGGATTGTTCATCTTTCGCGAGGTCTTCGCGTCTGGCGAATCAGGAATCGCCGTTCTATCATTGCGCCACTGCTTATACTCGTTATAGTCCATGATATAGTCGTGCTCGTCATAGTCGGTCGATGACAGCACCAATGCTAGCGAGTTAGTAGAGAAATTAGTCATAGTACGCCACATGCCTTTAGGCACATACAACCCATAGTACGACCGATTCAGCGCATAGGTTTTCTTCTCAGAACCATTATCTATCTCCACGTCAAAACTACCAGACAGCGCCACTATAAACTCCTCAGTATTCATAAAGGCATGACCTCCTCTATTCACACCTCCAGGCACATCATATATCCAGTGTACCCTACGAATTTCAAAAGGCACATGTTTGAACTGTTCGATGATTGAGAGGTTGCCTCTGGTATCAACAATCTTGGGCAGCTCAATGATTCTGCATTCTTTCATTTGGTTCATTTCACTCTTCAGTTGTTATATTAACCTTACAAGGGATGTTTAACAGCTCTTCCAGCGTATAGATCTTTTGCTTTGAGGCATGACGGAAATACTTATGGCACAGTTTCTGCCTCTTGTTTACCCATTTCAATACTATTCTTAAATCCCAACGGGAATATATCTTGCCATAAAGCCTCTCTGCATCATCAGGATAAGAGCTTTTGCATTCTAATGCCAACAGATACAAAGACATTTGTTCCCAGAAAGACTTATTATGAAATACCAGACTGCCTATAAAATCCTCTTCTATCCGTTTGCGTGGTCTTGATGCACATGCTGCACTCCTATCTACTATGGCAACAGGGGTAGAGAACATATATATCTTATATTTTCTCATTAGTCGGTATTGCCTTTCCGCATCCTCATACCTATAAAGGGACTCATTGAAAGGTTCTTCCAATAGCAAAGACTTCTCAAACATAGCTGTGCCAGAAGTCTCTGTCAGTTCTCTCGTAGCCTCGTAGTAGAAGCCATTTTTGAGTATTTTGTCTATTTTCCTATATGAACCCAACTGGATATCCTGATTGCTATACATATTGTAGAAATTACCAACGAAGTATTTGCAATAAGGATGGCTCTGTTGAATATTGGCAAAACACGTTAATGCATGAGGCAACAATATATCGTCAGCATCCAATAAGACAATCCATTGACCTTGGGCTTCTTGTATACCCTTGTTCCTTGCAGAGGAAGGCCCTCCATTTTCCTTTTGTATAAGGCGAATCTTATCAGAAGAGAACGACTGTACAATAGCGACGCTATCATCAGAAGACCCGTCATCAACCACTACTACTTCATAATCATGATAAGTTTGGTTTAACAACGAGGCTATTGTCCTTCCAATGTAATTCTCCTTATTATATAGTGGTATAACTACTGAGATATTAACCACCTTCTTTCTATTATTTTCCATAAAAAGTTCCAAATAACAATACGAATCCTATCAATGATAACAGCAACCGAGAAGGTGGCAAAACCTATCACCACCACATATCCCCAATATTGTGCAAAATGGTGACTCTTGTACAAATCTGAAAGCAATTGCAGGAAATGTGGTGCCACGAATTTGTTCATATGTAATAGGTATACAGCCAGACACGACTGAGCAACCCAGTTGATTGCCCTGCTCGAAAACTTCATCTTCGAGAAAGCCAACAAGAAAGCGACACTTGACAGGAGAACTAATGGTGAAGTGTAGGAATAGGCATCACCTTCAACATGTAATCTGCTACTGGCTATACCGCTGATTAGTAACGACAACACGATATAGCCTACCCAACACTTTGTACCTGATAATTTGTTTCTCCACTCCGCAGCATGAATGCGAAGATATCTTCCTATGAGATAAATGATTATGAATGAAGCCAAAGAATAGCCATAGATAAGCTCCTCTATGGTTTTAAAATACCATCCATAGATACTCTGAAAGCACAAATAGGCAATCAGCAGCGTCTTGAATTCTTTTTTGGTGGCGTGTTCCACAAATTTGTTGAGTACGGGTGACAAGAGGTATAACAGCAAATAGGTCTTTACAAACCACTGAGCGCTATCTACCATAAAAATATCCCTTATAGCATCGTCAACAGAAATATTATCTCCCATCAGTCCCAAAGTCAAAACGCATAACGCATTGATAAAAACCACCTGAAAGACCAACTCTAGGAATCGCATCACCCTAGGTCTCAGACCAAACCATCCGGAGAGAAGGACAAACACATTGACGGCAATAATTGTCAATGCTTCTATCAAACATTTGCCAAAGCTCTCGACAGGTGCCACGGAAAAATCTTCTCTGGAGGGTGTTCCTGTGGCTAGGAAGTCTGCATGGAGGAAAAGAATCATCATCATCAAAATGATGCGCAGCAGTTCAAAGTTAGACTCACGCTCCTTTATCTTTGTCATATCGCCAGCTCCTTTAATGGTCATTGTTTCTTGATCATCTTACGAATCTCATTGACAGTCCATCTTCTGTCCATATCTTCAAAGAAGTGGGAATGATGAGACACCCTTTTATCCTCAGGGGGCAACTGCATATAGTCACCATATAACTTCGTCAAAACCTCATCGTAGGCGGTGGGAACAGGAATCATTGTACCCTCGAAATTCAACGACTTCGTTTCTTTGAACCACTCTTTAGGGAAAACTTCCTTTTCGTAGTAAGCACCATCATAAGAGACATAGAAATTTCCTTTCTGACTCTTCAAGCGTTTTACCAGCTCATCATACTCCTTGCGATTGGACTTATACCTGAATTTACTATAAAAATAATCTTTCAACTGCTGTTTTCCTTCGTGAGCATGCCCCGTCAAGTAGAGTCCCAATATTCTCCCTATAGAATAGTGTTTAAGGGAACGCGTCAGCTTACTAGACACCAGATCATATTCTGCCCGATTATCTTTTGCTTCTTTTTCGTCGCATTCCATTAATGGGAAAATATCAATGTAGACTCCAGTAACACATGGAAATTCCTCTGCTTCCCATAACGTGGTATTCGTATCAACGAATTTTATCAAAGAATATAACCAATAGTTCTTATCAGTATCGTTGATGATATCGTAATGGTCGGTAATCTTTCCCTTATATGACATCATTTTTTCATAGTCCTCAGGAAGCATCCACACATCAATATCATCATCCCAAGGAATTAATCCCTGATGGCGCACAGCACCTATCAATGTTCCATAGGCGGCAAAGTATCTGATACCCTCTTCTTTACAAAAGGTATCAAACGCCTTAAACGTTTCTATTAACTTCTTTCTATATGCTATCGTTTTATCCATTTTTTATGATTGTTTTGTAAAGAAGACATATAGCATCAGAACCCAATACCACAGGATTATTCTTTAATCTGACAGGATTTACTGAAGTAGCCAACAGTCGGATGTCTGCATCCAGATTTGAAGAGACAGGATTTCCCATCTCCATCTCAGCCATCATCTTCCTAAACAGACTGATGGCCTGTACAACAGTTTGGCAACCCATAGCCCTGGAGATATCATCAAAAACGGCAGACAGATAAGCAGCACCACGGCTATCTTTACACTGATTCATATGAGTCGTCATATACTGCCATATCTCTGGCAGACAAACCGCTACAGCATGTCCATGTGGCAATTGATACAAGGATGTTATCTTATAACTCATGGCATGGGCGGCTGTGGTGGCCGTAATGTTGATGGCCCGTCCGCTGTAGTTGGCAGCAAGCATTATCTGAGCAGCAGCCTCATCATCATTCTCAAAGATATACTTCTGCCAGTTGGCCATTATGATTTCAATGGTCCTTCGGCTATACCCATAGCTTTCTTCCGTAGAATTCACACTCCACCAAGACTCAATGCCTTGGCAAAGCGCATCCATCATGGTGCATTTCTTCTGATAAAGCGGTAAGGTTTTCAGAACAGAAGGCTCCAAAATAGCGTAATCAGGAAGAACTCCATCATTGGTAACCGTTTGCTTAGCACCTTCGTAATACATTACTGCATTGTGGGTGGACTCACTACCAGTACCTGCTGTTGTAGGTATGGCAATAAACGGAATCTTTGGGCCATCAATGGGCAAACGTTGAGATACTAATGGAGGGATAATGGCTGCATTCCCTTCTTGAGCCAACACTGCCAGTTTGATACACTTGGCCACGTCAATGGCACTGCCGCCACCAACAGCAAGAATGGTATCGCACTGAGAGCGTTTCAACAGTTCTATGCCACGACATACTTGTTCATACAAAGGATTAGGTGTAAAGTCTGAAAACATCACCTTCTCCCCTACCGGTAACGTCTCTATCGTATTCTTAATATTCAAGAAAGGATATGAAGAATCGACAACCAAGAATAACTTCTTGCATTTAACCTCTTTGAGTATCTGAGGAAGGGACGCTATTCCGTTTATGATTTGTTGCATAGGATTATTTCTTAAGAAAGCGCATTAATGCCTCCTTGTTTTCAATAGGAGTCGTTGTTGGACGGCCAAGGTCCTTACGATTGCCTTTCTTTACCTTTACCTCAACAAGAATGGGGCCCTCGCCAATACCTTCTATTGCTTTTACGAGGTCTTCTTTATTGTCAACAGAGACCGTATTCATATATCCGACAGCTTTGGCAACAGCGGGCAGGTTAATCTTCAATCCAACGGTAGGCTGACCACCCACGCTGTCGTGAGCGCCATTGTTGAACACTACATGAACATAGTTCCTAGGAGCCTTGTTTGCAACAATAGCCATACTGCCCATGTGCATAATGGCAGCACCATCACCATCAAAGCACCAAACCTTGCGGTCGGGCTTTGCCATAGCAATACCCAGAGCAATCTGAGAGGCGTGGCCCATAGAACCCACGGTCAAAAAGTCGCGTTCATGACCCTGATTCATAGCAGCACGGTACTCAAAAAGCTCGCGGCTAATCATTCCTGTGGTAGAGACAATGCAATCCTTCTCACCAAGGGCAGCGGCTACGGTCTGAATGGCCTCTTCACGAGACATAGTGAGGTCGTTCTTCTCTACATTCTGGAGCTTGTAGTCCTCAAAGGTATCTTTCTCAATTACCAGAGCATAAACATCCTTTTTCTTGAGGGCATCAATAGCTTTGGCAATCTGCTTTTCCGCCTTATCTTCTTCTTTGCTCAGAACATCGAAGTTGATACCCATGGTGTTCAGCAGGCCGGTTGTCACCTTACCCTGTTTTACATGCTGAGGCTCGTCATGCACACCAGGGCGGCCACGCCAGCCAATCAGCAAGAGTACGGGAATGTTATATACTTCAGGGTCTGTAAGGGATGCCAAAGGATTAATGATGTTACCCTCACCACTGTTCTGCATATACACACAAGCAGGCTGTCCAGTTGCCAGATAATGACCGGCTGCAAGACCTACAGCTGCTCCCTCATTGGCGGCAATGATATTATGCTCTGCATCACAATGGTCTGTAATGTAAGCACAGATATTCTTCAGCAAGCTGTCAGGCACACCGGCAAAGCAGTCTATGCCGTTCTCTCTCAGTTGCTCTATAAAATAATCTGGACGTATCATCTTAGTAATTTACTATTTGACGATTTACAATTTACGATTTATTCCTCTGGTATGAGTGTAATAATTTCCTTAATGCTCATACACTTGTCATCGCACTCCTTGGCACGGTGGTTCTCCAAGATGGTACGGGCTGCATCCTGCATAGCGGGGAATCCGGTACGGGTCAACTGGTTGGCATAGATAACCACATTTACTCCCCTATCCTTGAACTCCTGTTCGGTAACGGTATTGAAAGAGGTAGGAACAACAACCACAGGTGTAGTGCTGTTCTTCTCACGGAACTTCTTCACAAACTCAAAGATTTCAGCTGGATCTTTCTTACGGCTGTGAATCATGATGGCATCAGCACCAGCTTCGCTGAAAGCGAAAGCACGCTCCAATGCGTCCTCCATACCCTGCTCCAGAATCAGAGACTCAATACGGGCACAAATCATAAACTCCTTGGTCTTCTGTGCCTTCTTACCGGCACGAATCTTCTCACAGAAATCGGGGATAGCGGCCTGAGTCTGCTTCACCTCAGTTCCAAACAAGCTGTTCTTCTTCAAGCCGGTCTTGTCCTCAATAATCACCATGCTTACGCCCATACGCTCCAAAGAACGAACGGTATATACAAAGTGCTCGGTCAAGCCACCAGTATCGCCATCAAAGATGATAGGCTTGGTGGTTACTTCCATGATGTCGTCAATGGTACGGAAGCGGCTGGTCATATCCACCAGCTCAATGTCGGGCTTACCCTTGGCGGTAGAGTCGCAAAGCGAAGATACCCACATGGCATCAAACTGATAGGTCTTTCCATCCTGAAGCACCTTGGTATTTTCTACAATCAGGCCTGTAATACCGCTATGGGCCTCCATTGCAGTAACAAGGCCTTTCATATTGATAAGCTTACGTAAGCGACCACGACGAACATCAGGCATAGAGGCTTCTGCACGGTGGTTAGCATCAAGCTCCTTATACATAGGATTGTTGCTGTAAGGATACTCTACCAACTTGCCTCCATATTCAGCCAGAACTTCACAAACTTCCTGACGAATAGGCTTCTGGAAGCCTTCGCACCAGTCGTTGCCGTGAACCACATAGTCAGGATGGATAGTCTCCAGGTTCTCTTTATAGGAGAGTGTCTTCTGCTCAACCACACGTTCCACACCGGCCAGGTTCTCAAACAAGGCTTTCCGCTCCTCATAAGGAATCAGCGGATAGCGTTTGAAGCTAGATATGGCCTCATCAGAGAGAACACCTACAATCAAGCGGCCAAGACGACGAGCCTTGTTAATGATGGCCATGTGGCCGCTGTGGATGTACTCCGTGCTAAAGCACATATAAACTGTGCGCTCGTTTATTTCAGAAACCTTCTTGCTGACAACCTCCAAATCCTCAGGAGTGTCAATCTCAGCACAGAGCATGTTCTTGACATCGCAGGGATAAATCTTGCATTGGTCTGACACCTCATTGAAAGCGTTCTCTGCATACACCTTGCGGTTGTCGCTCTCGCAGAACTTCTCAATGTTCTGGAGCCATACCAGCCAGTCCTCTTTCAGAATCTTATAGAGGGGCTGTGCGGCCATGGCATTGTCAAAGAACTCAATGCCCACCTTCTCAATCTTGCCGTCTTTGATGACTGCCTTGAAGTCCTTCTCCGGCAGAGGGAGCGTGCTACTAACTGCCATGCAGCTCACAGGACTGTCAATAACAGCCTCCATCACCATACTCTCGAACACCAAGTCTCCATGCATCAAGATGATGTCGTCATCCTTTAACTGATCTTTAGCACAGTAGATGCTATAGATGTAGTTGGTCTTGTCATAGAGCGGGTTGTTGACAAAGGTGTACTTCAAGGGGAGATGAAGGGCATTGCAATAATCTACTAATATTTGGTCATAATAACCTGTAGTCATCACGACTTCCTGTATTCCAAAAGACACCAATATTTTAAGTTGACGGCTTAGAATAGTGTTCCTAAACGATATCTCTGTCATGCACTTAGGGTGTTCCTTGGTTATTACACCCATCCTATGGCCAAGACCAGAATTTAATATGAGAGCTTTCATCTTATTTGTCAACTTTTAATCCAATGGCTATATTTCATATAGCGACCATTATTCAGATAATTCAAGAGACTTCGCTTGAAAAACTTAAAGACCCAACCTACGAACGACTTGTTTACTACAAGCTTAGTAGCTAGACCATCAATGCGACTATTCATCTTTTTCATCTCAACATAACTGCATTTTAACACTGGGAGGTAAAGGCTATAGACGACATCCTTTGCACTCTTTGGCAGAATGTAGTTGGGACAAAGACTAAATTCACGAAAGGCTCCTTTCTTAAAGCACAGCAAATCATGGAAGTGAAAAAAAACAAGCTCGAAGTCTTTTTCTGTAGACAGTTCGGTACCAATAACGCTATCGCCCTCACGTCTGAAGGTATACTGCTGCATATTCCAAGGGGCCACTCCTCCGCCAAGATGCTGCAATTCGTGGATACCCTTAAACCTGATCGTCCAATCATCGAGGTATTTCTGGTCACCGAATTTTCCATCTTCTATGCGATTGTAACACCATTCCAAACAAGCATTACGCCACCAACGCAGAACATGCAGACCATTCTCTGTATTTTTGAATGTCATAAACTGTACGCAATATTTACCAGAGGTAGCCGTTTGGTCGTAGGCAGATGTATAGCGATGAGCAGTTATGAGCACATCGTCATCACCCATTTCATTTATCAATATAGTAGGATCAGAAAAGAAGTACAAATCAGCATCAATATAGGTACAGGCATCCAAATGATACTGTTCAAGACAATACAAGATTGTAGATCCAGAACAAGTCCAACAATACTCACCAGTTGTACGAGAAGATTTAATAGCCAGTAGTTCTTGATCCTCAAACTCCTTCAAAGTAACAACAGTAATATGTGGGAGAGACATTGTCTTCATCGCTTCTGCCAAACGGTCATCAAAAGCAAATATATAAAGATGAAATGACGGGCAATGCTTGACCAGCGAATAATACATCGCCAGTCCTTTGGCAGCATAGTTGGAGTTATATAATGTACAAAAGTTCAACATAGTCATATCCAGTACTACAGGTTTCTGTCTCCTCAGCAGTGTGGGACAGGTACTGCCCCATAACAGGGGCAAAGTTACGCATTTTTCTTCACATCAGCAAAACTTTTCCATTTTTTCAATCTCCCTATCAATTGAAAGTGGCGTTTTCACAGCGTGAAAACTACGTATTCCCCTTATAGCTGCTGCATATCGTACAGACGCTTGTAGTAACCGTTCTTCGCGATTAGCTCCTCGTGCTGGCCTACTTCGACGATTTCACCTTCGTAGAGCACGTAGATCTCGTCGGCATTCTTGATGGTCGACAGGCGGTGGGCAATAGCAATGGTGGTGCGCGACTTCATCAGGCGTTCCAAAGCCTCCTGCACCAGACGCTCCGACTCGGTGTCAAGAGCACTGGTAGCCTCATCGAGGATGAGGATGGGCGGGTTCTTCAGAATGGCGCGGGCAATGCTGACGCGCTGGCGCTGACCACCGCTCAGTCGACCGCCACGGTCGCCAATCATTGTGTCATAACCATGTTCCGACTCCATGATGAAGTCGTGGGCATTGGCTATCTTGGCTGCCTCAATGACCTGTTCCATCGTGGCGTTCTCCACGCCAAAGGTAATATTGTTGTAGAACGTATCGTTGAAGAGGATAGCCTCCTGATTGACATTACCAATCAGTGCACGTAGCTCCGAGATGCGTACGTTCTTGATATTCTTGCCATCGATGAGCACCTCACCGTCTCTGACGTCGTGATAGCGCGGTATGAGGTCTACCAGCGTCGACTTGCCTGATCCTGACTGTCCGACGAGTGCAATGGTCTTTCCCTTGGGCACCGTCAGATTGATGTGCTTCAGCACAGGACGGCCCTCCGTATAGTGGAACGACACGTCGCGCAGCTCGATATCCTTTTCAAACGAGGGTATGGGCTGTGGCGCTACAGGTTCCTTGATAGGATTGTCGGCCTTGAGGATAAAGTCGATACGGTCCATAGAGGCCAGTCCCACCGGTATCTGATAGGTAGCCTTCGACAGATCCTTCAGCGGGTTGATGACGCTATAGAGAATCACCATGAAGAAGATAAACGTCGGGGCATCTATGAGGTTCGACTCACTCAGTATCAGATAGCCGCCAAACCACAGCACGACAACAATAATGATGGTGCCCAGGAATTCCGACATTGGGTGTGCGGCACTCTGGCGCATAGCCATCGAGTTCACCTCGTTACGATAGTCTTCGTTGATCTTCACAAAGCGCTGTAGCATCTTATGCTCAGCAATAAAGGCCTTGATGATACGCAGACCACCTAGCGTTTCGTCGAGCTGAGCCAGCATATCACCCCATTTTCCCTGTACCGCGGCCGACTGCGATTTCAGCTGACGACTGACGACACCCATAATCCAACCTGCAAAGGGGGCAACCACAATCACAAAGACCGTCAGCTGCCAACTGACCGTCAGCATTGTTGCAAAACATACTATGATGGCTATGGGCTGGCGTATCAGCATATCGATACTGCTGGTGATAGAGTTCTCCACAGCACCGACATCAGCAGACATACGGGCAATGATATCGCCCTTGCGCTCTTCAGAGAAGAAGCTCAGCGGCAGTCGCAGCACCTTTTCGTAGACCTCTATACGGATATCTCTCACGACACCCGTGCGCAGCGGTATCATAATGGCTGAAGAGGCAAAGTAGCCAAAGGTCTTCACTCCCGTCATAATGATAAGCGCCAGTCCCATATAGACCAGTGTCAGGAAGGCACCATGAGTCGTTACCAACTCCTGTACCCATGCATAGGCATTGTTGATGACGAGATCCTTGTCCAGCGTATCCCACGTCCACGGCTTGTAGGTATAGACGGCCTGGTCTATCTTAAACAGGATATTCAGGATAGGTATCAGCACGGCAAACGAGAAGACGTTCATCCACTGCGTGACAAAGTTGATAACCACCGACCAAGCCAGGTACTTACGGTACGGCTTGAGGTAGCGCGCCATGATGGAAAGAAACTGTTTCAGCATAACTTATCTATTTCTGCTGCAAAGATAAGCATTTCTTACCACACTTCCAAAAAATCACCGCTAAATGACACACATGAGCCAACAAAATAAAGGAGGACATGCCTTTCAAACATGTCCTCCTCATATCTTCAGTGTACCAAGATACTATACCTTGATCTCAACCTCAACACCACTGGGAAGTTCGAGCTTCATCAGTGCGTCAACAGTCTTAGCGGTAGAGCTATAGATGTCGATCAGACGCTTGTAGTCTGACAGCTGGAACTGCTCACGGCTCTTCTTGTTGACGAAGGTAGAGCGGTTAACGGTGTAGATACGCTTGTGAGTGGGAAGGGGAATTGGGCCGCTAATGATAGCGCCAGTAGCCTTTACAGCCTTCACGATCTTCTCTGCTGACTTGTCTACGAGTTTGTGGTCGTAGCTCTTCAGCTTGATACGAATTTTCTGACTCATTGTTTAATTTTACAATTTAATTATTTAACTATTTACTATTTGCCATCGCTAAAGAGTCATTTGCTCAACGACGGCGTTTTCGGGCTGCAAAGGTACACATATTTTATTATATACGCAATCTCTGCAGCCCGAAGCCTCGCATTATTTAAGATTTTTTAATAATCAAAGCCCTCTTCGTAACTACTCAGCACCCCATGTCATGAGTAGTTACTGTTTATGTTTTATCGTTGAGGGATATGGTTGACTGGTTCCTCATTTGTTATCCTTGATGTTGCGCCAGCAGGCGCGGATGAAGAGGAACGCACAGATGACGATGATTCCCAGGAGAATCATCGTCAAAGGGTGCGATAGTAGAAAATCGATCTTTTCAGTCATTTCAGAGATATAGGTGGTTAAGGTTTATGGTGACCTTGAACCCTATGGTTTTTATTTCACGGCGCAAAAGTAATAAAATAATGTGGAAGAGGACATAACAAATTGTACACGAAAGCATGTAAGAAATGCCAAAAACCGCCCATTTCATCGGGAAGCGAGCGATAACAATGGGAAAATAGCTGTAAGAAAGCAAATATCGCTCCAGCCCATACATGGGGCGGTATTTCTATGTGAAAAATCCTGCATTTCCTACACTTGGCGCTGAACATCAACGCGTTAGACTCAGATTTCCTACACTGAAAGTGACACTTTTCCTACACTGAAGCAGTTCTGGTTCGTGTTATTCCAGTGTAACTTCAGTGTAGGAATCAGTGTAGGAAAATTTCGCATAAGTATCTGACTATCAAGTACAAGTGTGGGAAATGCAGGATTCAGGCAAGTGAAGTCGTGCATAGACAAAGCGGAGACTACACATTAACACTGTGAAAGCTATGCATTAACAGTGTTAAAACATAGTATTGACAGTGTTAAAGCATAGTATTGGCACTCCTTGGGCTCCCTGGCAAACGGATGATGGCAAACATCCAGCACGTGGTGATATAGTACAAAAAATCCCAGAATCGTTGTTCGATTCCGGGATTTCTATTTTTATGACGTTATAACGCCAGAAGTCAGCTTATACCAGGTCGGCACGGCCCTTGACCTCCTCGAGCACAGCCTTAGCGAGTGCTGAAGACAGAGGAGCGTGGTGATCGTACTCCATAGAGCTGGTGGCACGACCAGAGGTGATGGTACGCAGAGCGGTAACATAACCGAACATCTCTGACAGGGGAACCTGAGCCTTAACGACACGGGCACCGCTGCGAGCCTCTTCCATACCCTCGACCTGACCACGACGCTTGTTGAGGTCGCCGATGACGTCACCCATGTTCTCCTCAGGTGTTACCACCTCGAGCTTCATGATGGGCTCCATCAGTACGGGCTTAGCCTGAGCGCAAACAGCCTTGTAAGCCATCTGGGCAGCGATTTCGAATGACAGCTGGTCAGAGTCAACGGGGTGGAACGAACCATCGACAACGACTACCTTCAGTGAGTCAACGGGATAGCCACCGAGGATACCATTCTTCATAGCGGCCTCAAAGCCCTTCTGGATAGAGGGGATGAATTCCTTAGGAATGTTACCACCCTTGACCTCGTTGACGAACTGCAGGCCACCGTTCTCCTTGATATCCCAATCGTCGTCGACAGGACCAACATTAACGATGATGTCAGCGAACTTACCGCGACCACCCGACTGCTTCTTGTAAACCTCACGGTAACCCATGACAGTCTTGGTGATGGCCTCCTTGTAGTTCACCTGAGGCTTACCCTGGTTACACTCAACCTTGAACTCGCGCTTCAGACGGTCGATGATGATGTCGAGGTGGAGCTCACCCATACCTGAGATAATGGTCTGACCACTCTGCTCATCGGTACGTACGGTGAAGGTGGGGTCTTCCTCAGCGAGCTTAGCCAGACCGTTGTCGAGCTTGGCAACGTCAGCCTGAGACTTGGGCTCAACGGCGATAGAGATCACGGTGTCGGGGAAGGTCATAGACTCCAGTACGATGGGCTTCTCCTCGTCGCAGAGGGTATCACCGGTACGGATATCCTTGAAACCTACACCTGCGCCGATATCACCAGCGTCGATAGACTCCATAGGAATTTCCTTGTTAGAGTTCATCTGGAACAGACGGCTGATACGCTCCTTCTTGCCCGAACGGGGGTTGTAAACGTAAGAACCGGCTTTCACGCTACCAGAGTAGACGCGGAAGAACACCAGACGACCCATGTAAGGATCGGTAGCAATCTTGAATGCGAGGGCTGAAGTAGGCTCGTCCTCGCTGGGCTTGCGGCCCTCTTCCTCCTCGGTATTGGGGTTGGTACCCATGACCATCTCCACGTCAACGGGAGCGGGCAGGAAGGCGCAAACATAGTCGAGCAGAGGCTGTACGCCCTTGTTCTTATAAGAAGAACCGCAGATCATCGGGGTGCAAGACATAGCGATGGTACCCTTGCGGATAGCAGCGATAATCTCTTCCTCGGTGATAGAGTTGGGATCGTCGAAGTACTTCTCCATCAGAGCCTCATCATACTCAGCAGCAGCCTCGAGCAGCTTGTTGCGCCACTCGTCGCACTCGTCAGCGAGGTCGGCGGGGATATCCTCGATATCGTACTCAGCACCCATGGTCTCGTCGTGCCACAGGATAGCCTTCATCTTGATGAGGTCTACCACACCCTTGAAGTTCTCCTCAGCACCGATGGGCACCTGGATAACAACGGGGTTGGCACCGAGGATGTCCTTCATCTGCTGAACGGTCTCGAAGAAGTCAGCACCTGAACGGTCCATCTTGTTCACGTAACCGATACGGGGAACGTTGTACTTGTCGGCCTGACGCCAAACGGTCTCAGACTGAGGCTGTACGCCGTCGGCAGCAGAGTAAGTAGCTACAGCGCCGTCGAGCACACGCAGCGAACGCTCTACCTCAGCGGTGAAGTCTACGTGTCCCGGAGTATCAATCAGGTTGATCTTGAACTGCTTGCCATTATAGTTCCAGTTACAGGTGGTAGCAGCAGAGGTGATCGTGATACCACGCTCCTGCTCCTGGGCCATCCAGTCCATGGTAGCAGCACCATCGTGCACCTCACCAATCTTGTGCGTCTTACCAGTGTAGAACAGGATACGCTCAGACGTGGTGGTCTTACCGGCATCGATGTGAGCCATGATACCAATATTACGGGTCAAATGTAAATCGCGGTTTGCCATTTCTTTATCCTTTAATCTTATTACCTATCAATATTAGAAACGGAAGTGAGCGAATGCACGGTTAGCCTCAGCCATGCGGTGCATGTCTTCCTTACGCTTGAAGGCACCACCCTGATTGTTGAAGGCGTCCATAATCTCAGCAGCCAGCTTGTCGGCCATAGACTTACCACTGCGCTTGCGGGCAAAGGCAATCATGTTCTTCATAGAGATGCTCTCCTTGCGGTCGGGGCGAATCTCAGTAGGTACCTGGAAAGTAGCACCACCGATACGGCGGCTCTTTACCTCAACCTGCGGAGTGATGTTGTCCAGAGCCTGCTTCCAGATCTCCAGAGCGCTCTTCTCCTCGTTCTGCATCTTGCCCTTTACGGTCTCGAGTGCATTGTAGAAAATCTCGTACGAAATGGACTTCTTACCATCGTACATCAAGTGGTTCACAAACTTCGACACTTTCTTGTCGTTGAAGACTGGATCGGGAAGGATCACACGCTTCTTTGGTTTTGCTTTTCTCATTTTTTGTTGTTTGAATTAATGTCTGCTTGGGGCTGTTTTTTCTTCTGTCTTCAACGCTCGCTCATGAGCATTTACTCAACCTGTCTATAACAATTACTCCAGCAAAACGGTTTTCTTTTTTCCTTTTTTTGTTTTGGTAACAGCGGAAGAACCGCTGTTCGCACGCACCTATCGGCTTTCTAATCTTCTCCGATTATTACTTCTTAGCCTTAGGACGCTTTGCACCATACTTAGAACGACGCTGAGTACGGCTGGCAACACCGGCGGTATCGAGTGTACCGCGAACGATGTGATAACGTACACCGGGAAGGTCCTTTACACGACCGCCACGAACCAGCACGATGCTGTGCTCCTGCAAGTTGTGTCCCTCTCCGGGGATGTACGAGTTAACTTCCTTCTGATTAGTCAGACGAACACGGGCTACCTTACGCATAGCCGAATTAGGCTTCTTGGGGGTCGTTGTGTAGACACGAACGCAGACACCACGACGCTGAGGACATGAGTCCAGCGCGGGCGACTTGCTCTTGTCAACGAGCACCTTTCTGCCTTTTCTTACCAATTGTGAAATTGTAGGCATAATTGTTTGTTTTTTAATGAATTATATTTGTTACGTTATAATCAAATTGGCATAATACGCCCATACACACTGAGCGCTTTTGGGCTGCAAAGGTACGAACTTTTCCGCGAACCACCTAATTTATAGGATATAAAAAAACGCTTACCTTATGCATTTTAACATAAAATAAGCGTTTTAATGTTTATTAACTGCTGTTTTGCTATGCTTCTCCCTTTCCTACGGGAAACGGAGCGATGGTACGAGGCTCCTGATTGGGAATTTTGATGGCCCCAAATTCACGCTCGTAGCGCATGATATTTTCCTGCAAAGCAGCCAGCAGTCGCTTGGCATGTTCCGGTGCCAGAATGACGCGGCTTTTCACCTGTGCCTTCGGCAGACCGGGTAACACTCGTGCAAAATCAATGATAAAGTCGCTGCTCGAATGGGTGATAATGGCAAAGTTGGCGTATTCGCCCTGTGCCACCTCCTGCGGCAGTTCTAACTGCAACTGGTTCTGCTTGTTATTGTTATCGTTAGACATACTGATTAATCCTCAGGAACAACTTTGTCGTTGACAATGTTAGACAGCGTCTTGGCGTACTTAGACATCACCTCAGACTCTTTCAATGAGTTCTCCAAAGCCTTCAAGCGGGCAATGTTGGCACCACGCTCGTTGACGAGGTAGAAAGCCTGGACAGAGATGGTTCCGTCAGGATTGGCGTGCTTCACGCTGAAGCTGGGCTTCAACTCACCGCGAATCTCCTGCTGTACCTTGCCTTCGTAAACGGCATAGAACTTGTCGAACTCAGTAGCCTGGTTAGCGACGTCGGAAGCCATATCAGACAGCACGCGACCCTTCAGCTGAAGGCTGGCACGGGTAGCGTAGGCATTGGCAGCACTGTTCTGGGCAGCAGCGGCAGCCACATTAGCTGAACGGGCCTGGCTGTGTCCAACAAACTCGATCACGTCGTCGCCACCCTTCTCCAAAGCGGTGTAGTGCTTGGTGAGTGCCACTTCTAAGGTGCGAGAAGAACCAAAAATCTCATAGCCACCCTTCTGGAAGTCCTTCAACTTGGCTTTCACTTCTTTCTTGATAGCCTTTTCCTGTGCTTTGGTCAGATCCTGAGCCTGTACGGTTAGCGTCAGGCAGAAAGCCATCAGCATCAACATCAGTTTTTTCATAATTTTCAATTTTTTAGTTATACATTAATAATATATTCTCAAAAGTCGCTGCCATTGATGAGTCCGAACGACGGGTCGTCACGTCCCCAGTCAGCGTGTATATTCGGATCGCGGTGTGGTTGCCACGTACGTACCTTGATACAGGGCTGGTCAATCTCGTTCAGGTCGACCATCAGGAAGAGATAGCCCGTATCGGCATACGACGACGAGTAGTAGTCCTGGTGGATCTGGATACCGAAGGTGTCGCCACCCTTACCCATCTTGCTGACGGAATTGTCAGTAAAGCGGATATTGATGAACTCGTTGCTGCCGAAGCTCTTCTCGAGGTTCTTGATATAGGTAGCCTTGTCCTGACGGGTGTACTTCACCATGTCGTTGTTGATATACGACTGGTTCTCGTTCTTCTTGCCGGCATGCTTCACCATGTGACCCACGATGATGATGGCGTCGTCGTCGAAGATGCTCTTGATATAGTCCAGGCGCTTCAGGGCGAAGGCTGTCTTGTAGTTTTCGAGGAACGTGGCAATGGCCATACGGGAGTCTTCGCTCCACGGGGCCTCGCGCTGGAAGATGTCGTCGCGGGCAGCCTGGTCGAGACCGAAGGCCACCGACTCAATCTTCTGGTCGGCATTGAACGTAAACGTCACGTCCTCGACGAACGAGCGTTTGTTGTTCTTGAACGTGAAGCGCATAGGTACGGCACGGCAGATGGTGCGGTCGCCCAGCTTATAGAAGTTCAGCGTGGGATTGCCCATCACGGTGGCATTGCCGTAATGCATCAGCTTGTCGAACATCTCAAAACCCTCGGTGGTAAACTGGCCAGACACAGAATTATACTTCTTCTGCTTAACGGCATTCACCACTGCCTCAATGGTCTTTGCAAAGTCCTTGGGCTGGGCGACGGCAATGGCATGCGTCACAGTACCCATGTTCTGCACAGCCGACTGGTAGGCGACCAGAGCCTGTTTCTGCTCAGACTTCTTGCCGGAGACGACAGACACCGTAGCTTCCTTGTAGTTGACATTGTTGAAGATGTTCATCACCTGCTCCAGCTCGGGGTCCTGGCGCATCTGGCTCTTGAACTCATACTCGTACTGGATATTGAACTTATCCGTCGGAGCGCCGGGGCGCATCTCCACCTGGTACATACCGTCCTTGGCAGAACAGATGTTGGAGTAGTTCATACCATCCCAATAGTGGAAGTCGAGACTGCTGACGGGCTTGCCGTTATAGGTGAACAGCATGCTAACCTCCTGACCTTCGACCTTCGTTACCTCGGCCTTGATCTGGCTGAGGATGGTACGAATCTGTTCCGGAATCCACATGGTGAGCTGGAACTTGATGCCGTCGATAGAGGTCTTCACCTGTTCGCGGTTAGGCATACCCTTCAGCAGGCAGGAGGCCCAATAGTACTGGCGCAGTGCCGCGTCGATACGGCCGGCCTTCTCGGCATTACGGGCCTGATAGACATAGCTGAGCACATTCTCTTCGCGCTCCTTGAAGGCTTTCTCTATCTCCGAGCGGTCGATGTAACGCAACACCTCAGCCTGTGGCTGCTGCTTGAGAATGATGCTATGCGTATTCTTCAGCGTACCCTGGGAGTACGTACGAACCACATTCTGCACCGTAGATGTCGCGTCGTTGCCCGCAGCGGTGTTCACCTCACGTTCATCAATCACAAAGTCGCTCTCGATTTGTACCGAGATCTTACTCATCAGGTCTGACAGTGCCGCCTGGTCAGCTTCGCGCACCGACACACCGAAGCCCTGACCCCAGAGATAGTTGGGGTTGGCCTTCACCTGTTCGGCAAGCTTGTCGGCCTGGGCGGCAGCCCAGAGGGGAACAAGGACCAGCAGACATGTTAATAGTTTCTTCATATACATTATTTATAATATAGAGACGATTAGGAATTCAGAAAGTTGCTTTTACCACCACTTTCTTTCCATTCCGGATATATACACCCTTCTGACTCGGCTTTCCGTTCAGCTTACGTCCGTCGATTGACCACCACTGCTCTGCCCCACTCCATTGTGGCTGTTCGATGGTCTCAATGCCGGTGGTGCCTTCCATCAGCTCGTCCAGCGAGATGAAGCGTGACGGATTCTGACCACCCTCATGGTAGGTGAATGCCTGGAACGGCAACACCTCACGATAGTTCACCTCGAACACGCTACCCTCGGGATGGCCGTCGCGTGCCTCGCCGACGTTCAGCACATAGTAGTATGGAGTAGCATCATTACGTAAGAAGTTCGGCATCAGAATGATTCTACCGTTATCCGTGGTAAGCTGGCTGGCCCTATAAATGGTTTCAGGCACTACCACACCTGCGGTGGCAAACGTCACGTTACCTGCCAGATTATACTCAGCAGGATACTTACCATTGTTGGGCATAGAGATAAGGTAAGCATGGTTTGCCTCAATCTTTGTGGCACGCGCCAGACCTTGCTCGTCGACCAGCGTGCGCAGCCAGAAGTGCTTGTCGCTGGCACTGCTACCAAACGGAGCTATCACACCATTCTTCTCGTGGGTGATGGTCTGCACGTCGAAGGGCAGTGCTATGGTTTCCCAACCGCGGCTGACACCAATCTCCGTAGCCTGCTTGTAGTTGTGGGTATAGATGATGGAGTCGGCAAAGAACTCCTGCGGGCAATGGAAGTTGCCATTACCTTCGGTGACGTCGCTCAGTACAACACGTGCAGCCGTTCCAGCAATCACCACGTTGTTACGGGTAAGCGTCGTCTTGTCCTTACTGTCAACAAAGATTAGCATATTCGGATTGGTAAAGCCATCCAAATCACTTTCGCTCAGCGTGGCACTACTCTTCCATATCAGTGACGTAATGTTCTGAGCCACCGACTGGCGACCACCCAGCCTTTCCACTGCCTGTTGCATGGTCATATCGCCTTCAACTATCAGCATACCATGCTCGTCAAATGTTGGATCTATTGACGGATTGATATCAGTGAAGTAACCTGGATTACGCTCGCCACCATCAATATGGGCGTAGGTATAATCAACGTGACTCGCATCATAAGGAGTGCCTGCACCACCGACGAGTGAAGTACAACCACCGAACATTTCATCACCTTCTGTAACGGCAGCTGTGCTCCACTCATTGCCGGCATAGATGGTTTTCAGGGCAGTGCAATCCAAGAACATATTCTCCATACTCGTCACATTGGAAGTATTGAAATTGCTCAAGTCAAGGCTAGTCAGACTAGAACAGTCATAGAACATATAGCCCATGTCCGTCACGTTCTGCGTATTGAATCCCGTCATATTGAGGCTCGTTAGGCCAAAACAGCCATAGAACATGCCACGAGTAATTGTCACGTTGGAAGTATTGAAACCACTCAAATCAAGGCTCGTCAAGCTGGAGCAGCCAAGAAACATGGTAATCATGTCTGTCACATTGGACGTATTGAAACCACTCAAGTCAAGGCTCGTTAAACTTCGACAGTGAGAGAACATGAAACCCATGTCTTTCACTTTCTCCGTATTGAAATTACTAACATTTAGGTTTGTCAAGCTACTACATTGAGTGAACATACCATTCATGTTCGTCACATTGGAAGTATTGAACCCACTCAAGTCAAGGCTCGTCAGCCAGCTACACTCACGGAACGTACACTCCATGCTCGTCACATTGGCCGTATTGAAACCGCTCACGTCAAGGCTCTTCAAACCTGAACAACCATCGAACATATAACCAATGAACGTCAAGCTTTCTGTATTGAAGTTGCTCAAATCAAGACTCGTCAAGCCCGAACAACCTGAGAACATGCTGTTCATGTTCGTCACATTCTTCGTATCAAAATGGCTAAGGTCAAGACTTGTCAGTCCAGAACAGTCCCTGAACATACTACCCATGTGGGTTACATTGCTTGTATTGAAACCGGTTACATCAAGACTCGTAAGACTAGAACAGCCATAGAACATACTGCTCATATTCGTCACCTTTTCAGTATTGAAATGACTTAGGTCTATGCTTGTCAAAGCAGAACAGCCATCGAACATATTGTTCATCATCTCCACGTTGTCCGTCTTGAAGCCCGTCACATCAAGGCTCGTCAAGCTGGAACAACCCGTGAAGGCAAAGTCCATATTCGTTACTTTAGACGTGTTAAAACCACTCAAGTCAAGGGTCTTCAGACTCGTACATTCCAGAAACATACCATACAGGCTTGTCACGTTATCCGTATTCAAGCTGCTCAAGTCAAGGCTCGTCAGACTAGAGCAATAGCCGAACATACACTCCATGGTCGTCACGTTGGGGGTCTTGAGGTTTTCTATGTTGCGGACTGTCGTCAGATTGCTGAAACTATAGAACCAATAATCGGTGCTCGTCAGCGTCGTGCAGTTGGCAAACGACTCGTCAAACTCGACAGTCGTTATTGCTCTGCAATGTTCACTCCATCCAGAGTTAACGCCCCATACGCCATTATACGTACCAATTTGGAACGGTTTGACTTCCATGCCACCACGTACGGCCTTCTGGTCGTCATAGTAGAATGTGAGTGTCTTACCAGACAAGGTCGTTCCTTCACCATCCGTAACTACGGAACCATTATCATTCAGCACAGCGTAAGGTTCTGGATTTCCAGTACCTGCAGTCACAGTGCTGTTGATCTTCACCAACTCCATCTTGGTGATGGTCACCGCCGACCAGTTGTCGCCCTTGATAGCGTTCAGGTGAGCGAAGCCCTTGTCGGCCACCATCTGCTTCAGGTCTACCGTCCAGACGTTGCCCGAATGCGAGAAGTACTTTGACGACCAACCACTTTGCGTAGACTCAATCTGGTGAGACTGAGACTCATCGGCATTCCAATAACCATCTTCTGCATCACGGTTAAGCAGGATACGCGGTGTTCCTGCAGTGGCTGTTATCTCCAGTCGGTCGTACGCACTCAAATCTGCATAAGCATAAGCGCTGACATTCGGATCACCATAAGGTACTTCTGCAGACTGGCCAATATAGTAATTACATAACCTAGAAGGCGTCTCGCTCTTCTTAGTAGCGCCTGCACCCATACCATTCCACTCGAAATAGTCATCAGCAGTCAATGTCTTCCTTATCAACTCCGTCAAGTAGCCCGGATTGTCCACGCCCCCATCGATATGGGCGTAGGTGTAGTCAATATGACTTGCGTCAAAAGTTGTGCCAGCGCCACCAACCAATAAAGTACAGTTTTGGAAGACCAATGAACCGGCATATGTTGCCACCGCAGAGGTGCTCCACTCATTACCTGCATAAATTGTCTTCAAGACAGAACAGCCTCCAAACATCATTTGCACATCCGTAACATTGGCAGTATTGAAATTACTCAGGTCAAGACTTGTCAAACCTGAACAATTAGTGAACATATGACTCATACTCGTCACATTGACGGTATTGAAACTACTCACGTCAAGGCTGGTCAAACCTGAACAGTTAGTGAACATATAAGCCATGGTCGTCACATTGTCTGTATTGAAGTTATTTAAATTAAGGCTCGTCAGGCCTGAACAGTCAATGAACATATAATCCATGGTCTTTACATTCTCTGTATTGAATCTGCTCAAGTCAAGACTTGTCAGACTAGAACAGCCTCTGAACATATATCGCATGGTCGTCACATTGTCAGTCTTCAGGTTTTCAATTCCTCGGATAGCTGTCAGTGAAGAGCATTTATCGAACCACCAAGCTGTGCTCGTAGGTCGATAGTTGGCAAACGAAGCATCGATGATAGCCGTTGTTGCAGCACCGTATGGCGAACTAGAATCGGTAGCAATGTTTCTATTGTTAATGTCCATTCCTCCACGACTACTCTTCAGATTGTCGTAGTAAAAATACAGCGTCGTACCATCAAGCACAGCATACGGCTCAGCAACCGAAGTACCATTTCCCGTTAAGTAACCGGGATTACTTGTGCCCCCATCGATATGGGCGTAGGCGACGTCAGTATGTGAAGCATCGTAAGTCGTACCAGCCCCACCTACGAGACTAGTACAGTCCTGAAACATCATACTACTATTGGTTACTTTAGCCGTAGTCCATCCGCTTCCCACACTTATAGTCCTTAGACCCGTACAACCTGAGAACATGGCTGACATATCTGTCACACTACTCGTGTCGAAACTCGACAGGTCAAGGGCGGTTATAGCAGCACAGTTGGAGAATATTCCATTCATATTTACCACTTTCGAGGTGTTGAAATGAGTCATATCAACAGCAGGGAGCTTTCCTGTATATGGTGTGCTGCCTGTTCCTCCCCAGATTCCAAACATACCATCCATGCTTGTTACGTTATCTGTATGGAGATACTTTATGTCAACGACCTCTTCCAGATTGGTAAATTCCCAGAACCAAGATGCAGTACTGGTAAGACCGGTATACGAATCCATCGAACTATCGAACACTACCTTAGTGATATTTCCAGCATAACTATTCCATCCACGATAGTCCGCATTTGGGAATGGGCCAAGATCCATACCGTTTCTGAATGCTTTCTGATTATCGTAATAGAATGTCAGTACTGTGTAATCACTGTTAAACGCCGCATACGCCTCCGCGCTTCCTGCAGCATCCGTAAAGTACCCCGGATCGTCCACACCACCATCAATGTGTGCATAGCTATAGTCTATGTGTTGTGCATCGTAGGTTGTACCTGCACCACCAACGAGCGAGCGACAGCCATTGAACATGTCGGCGCCAGAGACACCTGATGAACCATCAGGAGTCATTGCTGATTCCGCAGCAGGCCATGTGTCGTTAACAATAATGGTAGTCAGACGGCTAGAATTCATGAACATACCATCCGTGTTGGTCACGCTGGCCATGTTAAGATTACTCAAGTCAAGCGCTTGTAACTGCGACATTTCGCTGAACCAATAAGAAGTGCTCTCAGGACTATAACTGGCAAACGTTCTATCGAATTGCACACTGGTTACACTGCTTGACATTTGAAGCCATCCGAGATCTTGGACGGACATTCCTCCGCGACTATTTATCTGGTCGTCATAGTAGAATGTCAGCACGGTATTGTTGTCACTCAACACGGCATACGCCGCCACCGTCTCTGCCGCCGTCGCACTGGTCCACGACACTGCAAGCAGCGTCGCAGCCAGCAGGAAGCGGGCGGTTATATGATATATCTTAGTATGTTTCATACTGATATCTGTTTAGTTAGTACAAAGCAGTATGTCAGAAGCGGCGACGGGCCAAAGCACGCGACAGCTGCGGGTCGGGATTGTCGCTCTCGCCGGGTATGGTCTTGTCGTCGGACGTGGTGATGGTCACCACATTGGGACTGTACTTCACACCGTTGCTGCCATAGACGAAGCCACGCACGTAGTAGGTGGTCCTGGGCTTGAGGCCCTTGACCTCGACACCTACGCCGCCGGAGGTCTTACCACTGCCGGCCACCACCACCGAGTCTCTCATATCGGGCGTATGGTTCGTAGGACTGTAGACCACGCCGTACTGGCCAGCCATCTCGTTGCTGCCCTGCTCGCCATAGACGAAGTCGAAGCGGAAGTTGGCATATTCGCTGTATACCGACATGGAGTAGAGCGTCAGCACCTCAAGCTTGTCCTCGGCATAGCCCTCGACAGACTGGTTGATGAACACATAGTTGGTCTGGGTACCGGCTACGACCATCACCACAGACATACGACGCTGCGTGCTGGTGGTCCAACCGCTGCACCTCACCACGAACTCGCCGTTACCTACGCCGCCGTCGCGGTCTACCTTCAGCCACGACTCGCCGGCAGGTATGCTGACGCGCCAGCTGGCATTCGACGTCACCTTTACGGTCTGACCCTCCCACGAGCTCGGGTCTTCTCCCTGCAGGTGCTGGCGCTCATGCTCCCACTGGTCTTCGGGGATATACCATGCGGGCGAGAAGATGAGGTTCTCCTTGTCGAGCGACAGCGAGATGTCGGTCTTGGCACCCTGGCGGATGATGACGCTGGCCACCTTGTTGCTGTATTTGAAGATCAGCGTGGCGTCGCGGTCGTTGCCCGAGGTCTCCGCAGGTACCGTCACCGTCACGAAGTCGTTGCCGCTGCCTGAGGTCTTGCTGAGCGTGATCCAGTCGGTGGCCACACCGTTATACTGCGTCTCTATCGTCCACGACGTGTTGCTCTCAATGGTCAGCGTCTTGTTGCCTCCGGCCATCGTGAAGTCCAGACCACCGTCGGTGGTGCCTGCAATACTCATGCCCGGGTCGTTACTGAGCTGGGTGATGTTGATGCGCTGGCGCAGACCGCCGTCAGACTGCAGGATGATATAGGCATTGCCACGCTTCAGCGTACCGCCGTTCTTGTCTATCGTGATGGTGATGTTGCTGTTGCCGTTGCCGCGCATGGGCTCGACCATCAGGTTGTCGCCGAAGTCGCCGCGCTGCGACTTGCTCTCGTCGATATCCGCAGCGCCGTCGGCCTGGAAGTCTACCACGTGCCACGAACAGTCGGCAGTGATGGCGACGTACTTCTTGTCCTCGCTACTCGAGAAGGTGACGTCACCACCTTCTACGATCAGCGTCTCGTTGGCGGGCTTCGCACTCAGCTCGTCGTCCGACTTACAGCCTGTGAGTCCTGCTACGAGGGGCAGTGCGGCCAGTATCATGATTATATTCTTCGTCTTCATAATTCTTCTTCTGTGTCTTATAGTGAGTTGATTGCTATATTATAAATAAGGTGTCGCCTAGAAATTGAAGATGACACCGGCCGTGATCATGAAGCCACCGGCAGTGATGTCGCTGGCGTCGACGATGCGAGTAAAGTTGTCGTCCTTGCTGGCGGCAACAGCGTATGCGGGATTGACAAAGGCGTAGAAGCGCTCAAAGGGGGCGAACATCAGCTTGGCACCCACGCTCACGCAGTTGGCCGAGGCACCGTCGCCATAGGCCGTACTGCCGCGCTGGGCGGTAGCCGACAGGCGCTCCATCTCGTAACCTATCTGCGGGGTGATGCCCAGACGCTCGGTGAGCTCGAACTGGTAGCCCAGCTTGACAGCCAGCGTCGAGCGCTTGTAGGTCATCGTTCCCATATAGGTGTCGTTGCCGTCGGTAGAGTACCAGTGCACCTCTTTCGAGCCGCTCAGTCCGAACGTATAGCTCAGCTGCAGGTCGATGTTCCTGTACGTCGCGCCGGCCAGGGCGGTGATGCCGCCCAGGGCACGCATGGTATAGCCTGCACCGAAGTAGAAGGTCTGGGGCTTGATGTAGCGCACCTTCTCCATCGTCACGGTGTCGCGCGTCATCTCGTTGTGGCGCACGGTATACTCCAGGCCGTTCTTGCTGACGTAGCCCTTGCGCGACAGGTTGATCTGGTAGGTGCCGACGGGCAGCGTCTGGGCCTCCGTCAGGTCTATCGGGTTGTTGCCGTTATAGGTGGCAACGGCATTGCGGGGACGTGTGTAGATGCTCAGTCGGCCGGTGTGGGGCGTGGGTGCTGCGGCCTTGACGTTGTTCTGCTGCTTGGCAACGACGGTGAACGACGTCTTCTCGGGGTCACAGTCCACCTTCTGCGTCTCCACCACGTAGGTGCCCTCGCGGAGCTGTGTCTGCCATATGCCGTTACCCATGTTCTTGCCCTCGAACCAGATGTCGGCCTTGTTGTCGACCGTCACCATCACGTCGCCGAAGTGGTCGCTCATGTCGCGCTGCTCCACATTGATCATCTTGTTGCTCTTCGAGTTGTCCTCGGTGGTCACCCATACTTCCTGCTCGCCCTCGTAGCGGTCTTTCTTCGCCTCAATCCTGTGCTTGCCGAAGTTCAGGTACTTGTTATAGATAGGTGCCTCGCCCACCGGCTCGCCGTCGATATAGATGTTTGAGCCCGCCACCTGCGAGGTGATGGTGGCATAGCGGCCCGTACCGATGTCTATCAGCATCTCGTAGGTACGGCCGCCCTGGACGGGGACAGGGTAAAAGTAGTCACGAAGCACACCGAAGGCGGGGTGCTGCACGGTAATCTTCTGCGCACGGCGGGGAACATACAGCCACAACTCGCCGGCATGCTCCTCGGTAGCAACAATACCCAGCGAGCCACCGTCGAAGGTAAAGCCGCGCTCGGGCGTCTGGATCTTGATCAGCGCAGAGCGCTCACCGTTCTGGTCCATCTTCTCCGTTCCACGCGTATTAGCCGTCAGGTCGTTCTCCAGCAGTTTGAAGTCAACCACTTTCATACCTTGAGCCATCATCTGCATAGCAACTGCCACGCAGCAAAAGGATAGTGTTAATAGTCTTTTTCTCATATTGGTTAGTATTTTTTTAAGATTTTTGCAAAAGGATTACTGTGGCTTCTGAATTATTCATGCCCGGCATGGTGTCGCCTATACGACAACCAATATAGGTGGGGTCGCAAACAATAAACTTGCGGCCGTTGACCATAATATAGTCACCATCGACATTCTCGTTGAAGCAGACGGCCATAGCCAGGTGTCCGGGATAGTAAACCAACACAACGTCCAACCCTACCAGGTCGCGCACCAGGTGTGAGAGCAGGATGGAACGGTCCTCACAGTCACAATAGGGATAGTACAACGTCTCCTCGCCGAAGAAGGCACGGTCAGCACCCCAGCAGTCCTCGTCATAACGATAAAGGAATGTCTCGGAGTTTTTGATTTCGCCCTCCAGGTCCAAATTGCCGTGCAGCCACCATAGCAGTTCCTGTACGGCCTGCTTTTCAGACATTCCCTTGATATTATTCTTCAGCTGTGGATACAACTGATCACAAACGTCAGCCTCCAACGGTGTGTTGGCATACATGGCCCAACGGGTCATGAAGTTGTTGTCGACAATAGACGAGGGATAGGTCTCGCAGAAGTCAATGTAGTTCTTGTTCGAATGAAGCGTCACCGAGAAGTTCGGATTACGGATAGACCTGATTACACGTTCTCCGCTGGGATTCATCGCAAACTGCTGAGCAGCGGAAATCTGCAGTGACAACGAGCTCTCTTTGGGGAACGACGCCGGACAAATGCGTAACTTGTCACTCTGCTTGCCGTCAAACAGGAAGTACCAGTCGTCCTCCATTGAGAAGAATATCTTATTATAGATAAAGTGACGCGTAGCACACAACATATAGAGGTTGTTTTCATCGTGAGCCAAACGCATCTTATAGCCTGACTGCGAATAGAGGAAGGCACGTACCAGCACGCCCTCGTTGCTGTTCTCGCCATAGAACTTGTTGGTCAACGCCAACAGCATCTGGTAGTATGCCCAGTCAGAGAAGTTATGGCGCTTACGCTCCTGCAGACAGTCATACAGTAAATTGTCAAACTGCGTCTTCGGGAACTCGTCGCGAATGACGTCTGCCACAGCGTCTGACGACACGTTAGGCAACTTAAAGCGGCAGTTATCGCCGATGCGCACCTTACACTCTGTACCAAACACCATGAATTTCATATAGTTGTTGGCACGGAATGTTTCCTCCTTGACCTCCGACAAAGGTTCAGGCTGCTTAATCACTGGTGCAGGCGGGATAACTTGCTTGACGGCCAGTTCCACAGGTTTCTTGGTTTCCGGCTTGTTCTTGGGCTGAGGCTTTTTAGCCTCGGGCTTCTTGGGCTCCGGTTTCTTAGGCTCGGGTTTCTTAGGCTCGGGTTTCTTAGGTTCAGCCTTTTTCTGCTGAGTCTTTACATCTGCCTTCGCCTGTTTGTTATCAGCATCTTTCTTGTTTCTCTTAAACAATTTATCCATCTGACGACTAAACCACGAAGCCGTCTCCTGATCAGCATCGGGAGCCAACATCGGAGCCACCTCTTCCTCCTTAGGCATAGGAACGGCAGGCTCGGCATTAAACGGCTTCCATGCCTGACGCACAAAGTCGCTATACTCCATCAAGGCCTGTTTACGGAAGTCATCGTATTCCTTATAGGCTCCACGACGGAACTCATCCATACTCTTCTTAAAATCATCGTCTTGAGCCTGTACGCCCATCACGCACATCAGTGTCAAACACACAAAAAGCATGCGATTGCCCATCATGCTTAGCATGTCGCATAGGCACTGCTTATAATATATTTTAATCATAGCTGTAATAATATTTTAGTTATAGTATGCTGCAAAGATAAGGAATTTCACCCAAACGCCCAAACTTTTTTACGTATTTCTTCACATTTTCCCATAAAACGTTCCTTATTCCTGTTGTGAATGGCGATTGTTGCGTGGATGATGCGCCAATATTTGCTGACGTAGCTGTGTCATATCTATATGGGTGTAAATTTCTGTCGTTCCTATGCTTTCGTGCCCTAACATAGCCTGTATGGCACGCAAATCGGCACCACCCTCTAACAGAGCAGTAGCAAAGGAATGGCGCAACGTATGGGGTGAAATCGTCTTACGGATTCCCGCCTGTTCAGCGGTCTGCTTGATCATAATCAATATCATCGTTCGCGTCAGATGTGCGCCACGGCGGTTGAGGAAGACATAATCCTCTTCACCGGGCTTGATATTCATGTGCTGGCGGTCAGCAAACCACCATTCCAATTCCTGAATGGCACGAGACGAAATAGGCACCAGCCGTTCTTTCGAGCCCTTGCCCATAACACGTAAGAATTTTTCCTTAACATAGAGATTGCTCAGTCGGAGGTTTACCAACTCTGAAACACGCAATCCACAAGAGAACAGCACTTCTATGATGGCACGATTACGATGGCCCTCCCATTTTGACATGTCAAGACTTTTCTCCATAGCATCCACCTCTTCCGTGCTCAACACTTCGGGCAAGTGTTCACCAAGAACAGGTGACTCTAACAGCTCTGTCGGGTCGTCCTCTCGATAGCCCTCTTGTTGCAGATAGCGAAAGAACGCACGAACGCCGCTCAACACTCGGCATTGTGAACGGGGATGAATACCAATATCATGCAGTCCGGCAGCAAAATGCTGCAAATCCTCCAAACGAACCGTCAACACGTCGAGGGGCTGCTGCCCATCGTGTCCCCACGCTCCGTCCAGATAGTCCAACAGCTTTTGCAAATCACGCATATAAGCATCCAGCGTATTGGCAGAATAGCCCCTTTGAAGCTTTAAAAAGCGCTGATAAGTACGCAAAATATCCTTCTGTCCTGTCATAATGTCGGCAAAGATACAAAATATTTATCATTTTTCATTTCACATTTCTCATTTTATTTTGTACCTTTGCAACCGAGTTATATAAAATAACGATTATGAAGATCCTGATAGTCAATGGTCCCAACCTCAACTTGCTGGGAGTCCGTGAGCCTGGAATATACGGCTCATCGTCGTTTGAACAGTACCTGCCAAAGCTGCAGGCACAGTATCCTGATATAGACATCAGCTACTTCCAGAGCAATGTCGAGGGAGAACTAATCAACAAGATGCAGGAGGTTGGCTTTACCTACGACGGTATTGTGCTCAACGCAGGTGCCTATACCCATACCAGTATTGCCCTGCACGACTGTATCCGCTCATTGAAAACGCCAGTGATAGAGGTTCACATCTCGAATGTACACCAGCGCGAGGAGTTCCGCCATCACTCCATGATTTCTGCGGCGTGCCGTGGTGTCATCTGCGGGTTTGGCCTCGACAGCTACCGGCTGGCGGTAGAAGCACTTGTTTAATTGAGAATTGACAATTGACAATTGAGAATTATATCCTGCAGCACATCGACCCAGAGCCGGACTACCTGTACCGACTATGGCGCGCCACCAACATCCACATGTTGCATGGACGTATGGCGTCTGGCCACTTGCAGGGGAGACTACTCAAAATGCTGGTGCAGATGATTCGTCCGAAAAATATTCTGGAGGTGGGTACCTTCAGCGGCTACTCTGCCCTTTGTATGGCCGAGGGGCTGGAAGAGGGCGGCAAGGTCTATACCTTCGAGATCAACGATGAGCAGGAAGACTTCACCCGTCCGTGGATAGAAGGTTCACCCGTCGGCGACAAGATTGTGTTCCGCATTGGTGACGCCCTCACGGAAGCGCCCAAGTTGGGGGTTTTGTTCGACATGGCTTTCATCGACGGTGACAAGCGCACCTATCGTGAGACCTACGAAATGGCGCTGAAAGTGGTAAAAAACGGCGGTTTCATCGTAGCCGACAACACTTTGTGGGACGGTCATGTAGTTGACCACGCCTATGACCGCGACCCGCAGACGCGAGGCATTGAGGACTTCAACGACTATGTGGCGCAGGACCCGCGCACCGAACAGGTGATACTTCCTTTGCGCGACGGCTTGACGCTGATTCGCAAACGATAAGACGAAGAAATATATAAACATTCTATAAAACATATCAACATGATAGACAAGATTGATAATCTGGACAAGAAAATCCTAAGCATCCTATCAAAGAATGCCCGTATTCCGTTCAAGGACGTGGCCGCTGAATGCAATGTATCGCGTGCAGCTATCCACCAGCGTGTACAGCACCTGATTGAGAATGGTGTCATCATGGGTAGCGGTTTCGACGTAAACCCCAAAAGCCTGGGCTATTCGACCTGCACCTATGTAGGTATTACGTTGGAACGCGGCTCAATGTACAAAGACGTCGTAGAGCGTCTGCGCCACATTCCTGAGGTTGTTGAATGCCACTTTACCACAGGGCCCTACACCATGATGGTGAAGTTGTATGCCAAGGAGAACGAACAGCTGATGCATCTGCTGAACGGTCGCCTACAGGAAATCCCCGGTGTGGTGGCTACCGAGACCCTCATCTCGCTGGAACAAAGCATTAAGCGCGAGATTCCCGTTAATCTTGACGAATAAAATAATACTATCTCCCTATGAAAAATCCTTTTGACTGGCAGTCGCAGCTTGCTGCAACAGCCTATTCATCTTTTCCGGAAGCCCAGCGCAAGCCCATGATTGGCATCACGGGCAACTATGGTGAGTTGACGTGTAAGCTAGCCGAAGGTTACTACAAGTCAGTGGTGCGTGCGGGAGGTGTACCCGTCATCATTCCGCCATTGAGCGACACAGATGCCATCATCAACACCCTGGAACATCTTGACGGACTGATTCTCAGCGGTGGTGCCGACTACGACCCTCGCTATGCGGACGAAGAGCCGTGTCCACAGTTAGGGACCATCAACGAAGAGCGCGACCTGCCCGAGCTATTCATCACTCAGCTGGCCTACAACCGTCAGTTGCCCATCCTCGGCATCTGTCGCGGCATTCAGACGCTGGCAATGGCTTTGGGAGGACATGTTCGTCAGGACATCAGCGACATTTGGGCGCACAACCACTCGCAAGAGGAAGACCGCAATGTCGCTACTCATAGCGTCACCGTGGAAAAGGATTCTCTCCTTTTCCACATCTATGCTCAGGCGCAGCAATCCTCCATTCTCCATTCTCCATTCTCCATTCTCCACGTCAACTCCTTCCACCATCAGGCAGTCGACGAGACTGGGCCCCGTTTTCGCGTAGTAGCCAAGTCTGACGATGGTATCATCGAGGCAATGGAGAGTACAGAGTATAAGAGCATTCTCGGCGTACAGTGGCACCCCGAGTGTCTGGACGACGGCCTGCCCCTCTTCCAATGGCTCGTCGGAGAAGCCAACCAGTACCGTGCAGCGTGTGATACTCATCGCCGTGTGCTGACTCTTGACAGCCATTGCGACACACCGATGTTCTTTCCACAGCATGTTAACTTCGGCAGTCGTGACCCCAAGATACTGGTCGACCTGCACAAGATGGCCGAGGGTCATCAGGACGCTACCATCATGGTGGCCTATCTGCCTCAGCCTACCGACCATCCTACGGCGTATGCAGACAACATTTTTGACCAGATAGAGTCAATCGTCGCCCAGCACAGCCAGTATATCGGCATTGCCCACACGCCTGCAGACCTCTGGCGTAACAAGCACCTCGGCAAGAAAAGCATCATGTTAGGCATTGAGAACGGACATGCGCTGGATGGTAAAATAAAGAACCTGCTACACTTCGCTGAACGGGGAATCGTCTATATGACGCTGTGCCACAATGGTGACAACGACATCTGCGACTCAGCACGAGGCAGTCAGACACATGGTGGACTGAGCGCTTTCGGACGGGAAGTGGTACGAGAGATGAACCGCCTGGGCATCATGGTTGACCTGAGCCATGCGGCAGAGAGCAGTTTTTATGATGCGCTTGAGCTTAGCGAAACGCCCATTGTGTGCAGTCACAGCAGCTGTCGCGCCCTGTGTGACCATCCCCGCAACCTGACAGACGACCAGATGCGGGCATTGGCCCAAAAAGGTGGTGTCATGCAAGTCACGCTGTACAACGGTTTCTTAGTGAAAGACGGCGAGGCCACTATCGAAGATGCTATGCGCCATTTGGAGCATGCCATTGACGTGATGGGAATAGACCATGTCGGACTGGGTACCGATTTCGACGGCGACGGCGGCATCCGCGGACTGGCCAGTTCGTCGGAACTGCTGAACTTCACCCGCCAGCTGTTGGCACGCGGCTATTCCGAGGCTGACATCCAGAAGCTCTGGGGCGGCAACTTTCTTCGCGTCATGAATGACGTGCAAACGAAACATTAAAACATGAGAAACAAGAAACTATTCATAACACTGATGAGCATCCTCTGCCTGTGTGCCTGTGGCACATCGAAGAAAGGCGTGAGTAGTGAGATGACGGCAGTGGACATCACATTCAATGCCGACTCTGCCTATACCTTCTGTACCGCACAATGCGCCTTCGGACCACGCACCATGAACAGCGAGGCCCACGAACAGTGCGCACAGTGGATACAGCAGAAGTTCGAGCAATACGGCTATCAAGTTGAAATGCAACGTGCCGACCTGAAAGGCTACGACGGCACGATACTGAAGAGCACGAACATCATTGCAAGTCAAAAGACGACTGACAATAGTCCAAAGACCAAGATTCTTATTTGTGCCCATTGGGACAGTCGCCCATGGGCCGACAACGACCCCGACTCCACCAATTGGCACAAGCCCATTCTGGCTGCTAACGACGGAGCCTCTGGCGTGGCCGTCATGCTTGAGTTGGCCCGTCTGTTGCAACAGCACGACTCTGCCACCGTAGCTGTCGACTTTGTCTGTTTCGACGCAGAAGACTGGGGCGTACCGCAGTGGAGCGACGTGTCCGACGGTGACTCGTGGGCTTTGGGTTCCAAGTATTGGGCAGACCACAACCATACGACCTACCAGTACGGTATCCTCTTGGATATGGTGGGTGGACAGGGTGCGAAGTTCTATCAGGAGATGTACTCCCTACAGCAGGCCCGTCAGGTGGTCAACGACGTATGGCAGGCAGCAGCTACTGCCGGTTATGGCAGCTTCTTCCCGACAAAAGAGGGCGGATACATCACCGACGACCACGTGCCCGTCAACGAGAATGCCCATATTCCGTGTATCGACATCATCAACCACTACCCCGACTGTCCGCAGAGCTCTTTCGGTCCCACGTGGCACACCGTCAACGACGACATGCAGCACCTTGACCGCAACACGCTGCAGGCGGTAGGACAAACACTCGTGCAGGTAATATATCAGAGGTAAGAGGTGAGAAGGTGAGAAAGTGAGAACAATGAGACTGATACTGACGATAGGCTGTGGGCTGCTGGCTGTGGGCTGTATGGCACAGGACAAGAAGCGGCAGGAGGTGGACATGGACAGTCCGACCTTCGTACCTACCGTGAAGGTCGGCAAGGTATTGGAGAACGGCGACAGCATTCAGTATATGGAGATGAACAATGTCTACGTCTTTCCGCCCGTCTCGTTCAGCAGCAAGAAGCAGCAGAACGCCTACATGCGGCTGGTCAAGAACGTCAAAACCGTGCTGCCCATCGCCAAGGAAGCCAACATGATTATGATGGAGACAGCCGAATATCTGGAGACGCTGCCCAACAAGCAAGCACGCGAAGAGCACATGAAACGTGTAGAGAAAAGCGTTATGCAGGAGTACAAGCCCCGCATGAAGAAGCTCACCTATTCGCAGGGCAAACTGCTCATTAAACTCATCTATCGCGAGAGCCACTCGTCGAGCTACGAACTCATACAAGCTTTCCTCGGCCCCCTGCGTGCCGGTTTCTACCAGGCTTTTGCCTGGGCATTCGGTGCCTCGCTGAAGAAAGAATACGATCCTGAGGGTATCGACCGCCTGACGGAGCGTGTGGTACTGATGGTCGAAGCCGGACAACTATAGTCACACCTGTTATGAAGCGGCTGCTGTTACTACTCACTTGCGGATGGCTGACGCTGGCCTTGTCGGCACAGGACGTTGGCGACTGGCGGGAGTCGCTACGTCAATGGATGACCGCCGAGGAGATAGAGGAAGGTTATGGTGAAGAGACACTGGAAATGCTCAGCGAATGGGCGCAGAGCCCTATCAACCTCAACCAGACTAGCCGCGAACAGTTAGAACAGCTCCCCTTCCTGACGGAGCGTCAGATCGAGGGTATCGTGGAATATCTTGACCGCTACCACCCTATTCGCTCGCTCAGTGAACTGATGATGATAACGGCCCTCGACTACGACACCCGACAACTATTGCAGCACTTTGTGTATGTCGGCGAAGAGAAAGCCAAGCGTGTGTGGCCCCAGATGAGCGATATCATTACCGACGGCAAACATACGCTGACCGCCACAGCCAAGATACCGTTCTACCGCCGACAGGGTGACCGTAACGGCTACTTGGGTTACCCCTACCGTCACGACATACGCTATCAGTTTAACTATCGAAACCGCATCAAGTTCGGACTAACAGGAGCACAGGATGCCGGCGAGCCGTTCTTCTCGCACAACAACAGTACTGGTTACGACCACTACAGCTACTACTTCCAACTGCGTGACATGGGACGACTGGAATCATTGAACATCGGCATGTATCGCGTAAACATGGGGATGGGACTGGTGATGAATAACGGATTCCATCTGGGTAAGCTCTCTACCTTGCAGTCGATGGGACGGAGCACCCGCCTGCTCACCGCCTATACGTCGCGTTCGTCTGCCAATTATCTGCAGGGAGCAGCGGCGACAGTGCGTCTTGGCAGGTCGTGGCGCATCACGGCCTTTGCCTCCTATCGTGCTGTTGATGCCACGTTGACAGCCAACGATATGGTACAGACGCTACGTACCGACGGTTACCACCGTACACCCAGCGAGATAGAAAAGAAGCACAACACACGCGAAACGGACCTCGGAGGTTCTTTCGGCTGGCAACGAGGCACGGCCTATGTCAATGTCAACACCGTATTCACGCATTACAACCGCAGTCTCGAACCGCGCCAGACACCCGCCTATCGTCAGTATGCCGCCAGTGGCAACAACTTTTGGAACAGCAGCGTCGACTACGGATATCGCAACGCACAATGGTCCATGAGTGGCGAGACAGCCATCTGCCGACAAGGAGCCGTAGCGCTCATTCATACCGTCAGCTGGCAACCCTCCGACCAATGGTCGCTCATGGTGCTACACCGCTACTACGACAAGCGCTATACCGCACAGCACGGTCAAAGCTTCAGCGAGGGCAGTAGTGTTCAAAACGAACACGGCATCTACGCAGGAGCATCCTGGCAACCCGCCAGAGCATGGACCATCCAGGGATATGCCGACTATGCCCACTTCCCAGCCCCACGATATCTGGTGTCTGCCCCCAGCGACGCCTTCGACGCCTCAGCAATGATTGGCTACCAACGAAAGCGGTGGACGTTCAATATGCGTTACCGCTACCATGTACGTCAGCAAGACGACAGCAACAAGCAGTATTTGGCCAACAAGTCCCAGCACCGCTTGCGCATGAGTGCTGTCTGCAATGCCACCCCTACCCTGTCGCTGCGTAGCCAGTGTGACGCCGTCATCAGCAGTTTTCAAGGTGAGCGGTCACGAGGCATCATGCTGGGTCAGCAGGTACAGTGGCAGTGGCGATGGCTGAAGGCCAACGCCAATGTGGCGTGGTTCCATACCGACGACTACGACAGCCGCCTCTACCAGTACGAGTCCTCCGTACGCTATGACTTCAGCTTTCCACCCTACTACGGCCACGGCATACGTTATGCCCTGATGGGTACGGCCAACATGGGTCATAACCTCTCGCTGACACTCAAGGCGGGTGTCACCAACTACTTTGACCGTAGCACCATCGGCAGCGGTCTGCAACTCATCGATCACTCCTCTCAGAGCGACCTGCTCGTTCAACTAAACGTCAAAATATAGCGCACGTACCTGGGCTGCAACATCGTTGCCCTCGAAGCGTCGGATGTATTCGCGACTACGTGCTATGCGTTCCTGTCGGCCACGGGCTCCCCGTAACGAAATCTTCAGTGCGTCGGCCATTCCAAACACGTCGTCAGAACCTACATACAAGCTATCAGGACCTCCAGCCTCCTCCAGACACGACCCCGTACAAGCCACCACAGGCAGTCCTGCAGCAATCGCTTCAATGATAGGGATACCAAAACCCTCATAGCGCGACGGATAGACAAAGGCCTCAGCCATCGCATAGATAGCCGCCAGGTCTTTGTTGGGTACACCACTCAACAGGTGCAGGCGTTCGCTATGCGGCAATTTCTTCACATAGTCCGTCTGTCGACCTACCGCCACCAAGTGGATGTCCTGCGGTAACAGTTCGAGAGCCTCGACAGCCAGCGCCAGGTTCTTGCGCTCTTCAATGGTGCCCACGTTCAATATATAGCGTGACGGCAGCTTGTAGCGCGTGCGCACCTCTGTCTTTTGTTCACTACTGATATTCATCGAGAACTGCGGCGAGAAACTCTGATAGATCACCTTGATGCGGTCGGCATACTCCTCGCCACCCAGCTCCAGGATATCCTGACGCGTACGTTCGCTAATGGCAATGATACGGTCAGCCTCGCGCAGGGCCTGACGGAACTTCCACTCATAAATCTTCGTGTCTATCCAGTGGTAGTATTCCGGATGTCGCAAAAATATCAGGTCGTGGATGGTCACAATGCCACGAATGCCAGCACGCCGCAAACCAACAGGCAGTTCGCCCGACAGACCGTGATAGACCGTCACACCGTCGCGCAACAGGTCGCCCACCACCCCACGGGAGCGCCACCACGCTTTGCGCAATGCCGACGGACGACCCTTGGGAAGACAGAACTGCACACCCTCTATCAGCTGGCCGCGCAACTCGTCGCGACCCTCGTCGGGAGCATACAGCCGCAACTGCATGTCATCATCGCCCAACCGTATCAGATCGTTCACCAGCGTACGCCCATAACTGCCCAGGCCCGTTCCGTTGCGCACCACGCGCTTTGCATCAATCCCTACAATCATTACACATTAACCATTAAGCAGTAAGCCTTAAACGAAATCATCGCCATACTTCATTTGCACCTCATTGACGTATTTGCGCACCAGTGCCGATGAGTCGCCCTTCTTACAGATCAGCAGCACGTTACCTTCTTCGGCCACGATATAGCCGTCCAGTCCGTTGATGACGGCCAGCTTGCCTTTGGGCAAACGAATGACATTGTCGCGCGAATCTTCGAGCATCACCTCTGAATCTACCACGACATTGTCGCCCTCTACCTTGCTCATACACTCGTAGACGGCATGCCACGTACCCAGATCAGCCCATCCGAAGTCACACTTCATCATAAACACGTTCTCGCTATGCTCCAAGATGGCATAGTCTATCGACAGGTTCGGATAGCTCGAGTAATGCTCATTGACGTATGCCAGCTCGTCCTCATAGCTGTAGTCAGGCTGTTCGTGCTTCAGGTTGCGCAACACCTCGGGGAAGATATGTTCGAAGCTGACCAACAGATGGCGGGCATTCGAGATAAACACGCCCGTATTCCAATAAAACTCGCCGCTCTCCATAAACATCTTGGCAAACTCACGCTCAGGCTTCTCGGTAAACGACTTCACCTTATACACATCGGGCTTGCAGCTCACGTCACCCATCTGTATGTAGCCATAGCCAGGTTCCGGACGCGTGGGCTTCACACCCATAGCCAGCAGCACGTCGTGCTCCGACACATAGTCGAGGCCTGTTTCTATGCTGCCTACATACGACTCCTCGTTGACCACCAGCTGATCCGACGGCGTAATGATGATGTTGGCCGTCTCACACGAGCGTCTGACACGCATAGCCGCCCAGGCCACGCTGGGTGCCGTATTGCGGTTCACGGGCTCAATCATCATGTTACGCTCGGGCAACTCTGGCAACTGCTCGCGCACGATGGGTGCATACTGCTGCGTCGTACATACAAGGATATTTTCGCAGGGCACCATCTTTGAAAAGCGGTCAAAGGTCTGTTGCAGCTGCGTACGTCCTGTGCCGAAGAAGTCCAAAAACTGCTTAGGCATATCCTGGCGACTGCTCGGCCACAGCCGACGACCCTTGCCGCCAGCCAGTATCACACAATAATTCCTATTGCTTATTTCCATAGTATTTGTTCCAAAAGTTCTTTTTTCGTGCACTAAGGTACTATTATTTTACTGAACAAACAAATTATTTTCATTTTTTTATTCATTTATTCGTTATTTCAAATATTTTTCGTACCTTTGCACGCGAATTTGAGAAATTCACATGTGAGAATGGGTCGCCCATCCTTGCACTTTGAAGCCCAGATGGCGGAATCGGTAGACGCGCTGGTCTCAAACACCAGTGGGGCAACCCATCCCGGTTCGAGCCCGGGTCTGGGTACTTTCTTTGAGAAAGTGAGGGAATCTTCGGATTCCCTTTTTTGTTTCTCGTAACTGCTTGGTATCTTGAAAGATGAGGTCGAGTACTTGGTTATAGTTGTTGGTTCGATAATTTTTCCCGTCATACTCGATTTTATCGTCTGGACATAGTTCTTGTCGGAACTCTGGGCAAACGTATTGGCATGTCGCCCGTACAATACAGGAAGATGCTTACTGCTTCGATTGTTTAACTGTCCAAACTTTGGGGTTCACTTCACTCGTGAATCCTATGTTTTCATGCCTTCAAAACTATGTATTCACACAGTCAATACATAGCTTTGACGATGCTAATCCTATGCATTAACATTGTTAATACGTAGGATCCACATCGTCTATACACGACT
>Ga0256407_10000749_pt1 | contig 73365 bp, 67 predicted proteins | sample RumenRJG_04DNA_FD_193489 | JGI IMG/M metagenome (GOLD analysis project Ga0256407, IMG submission 193489) | Bovine rumen microbial communities from Lethbridge, Alberta, Canada - RJG_04 | ecosystem: Host-associated > Mammals > Digestive system > Stomach > Rumen | place: Canada: Alberta... | reverse complement strand
TGCACCCTTTTATATTATACCACATCCCGCCACATACCGCAAGTAAAATATTTAGATTTGACAAAAAAATTTAGGCGCTATGCGCCTTCCAGAGATTTTTTCTGTTTTTAACTGTCAAAAACCCGATTTTAATTACGTTCAACATCAAGTCCTGACTGAGACTTTCAGATTCATATATCAATTATATACTATTTTTTTCCTTTTTTAAAGGGTTTTATTATAAATTAACAAGAATTTATTAAAATATCTTTTGTTAACGAAAAAAACGTGATATAATGTAAGAGGAATAAAAGGAATATGGTGATCACATGAAAATTTTGATTTTTACAGAGGTACTTGCTCCCTATGTATGCGGAGTTTCAAGCTATGTGCAGGTATTGAAACAGGGACTTGAAAAGCTTTCCCATAATGTAGTTATAGTTACTTCTTCACTTCATAAACAGGATGCTACCCTTAAAAACGGTATAATCTATTGCCCCGCAAGAAGATCCGGCAACAAATACGGATATGAATGCAGAAATCCTTCCGATTCAAAAACTATTGACTTTATCATGGATTTTAAACCGGATATCGTACATATACACACAGATACAAAAATAGGCTACATGGGACTTTTAGTTGCAGACAAAACAAGTTCGCCTGTTATTTTCACAATACACGACTATTTCTTTGACAGGTTTGCCTCAGACAATTCAAAAATGGTATGGAATGTAAAAACATACTTTGAGAAACAGCATTTCCGTGATATGCTCGACAATGCCGTTATTGTTACATCTTCATGCAGCCGTGCATCTTTGTTTGTACAGAAAGCTGACAGAAAACGCAAGGTAAGACTGATACAGTCATCTACGGATACAGATAAATTCGACTACAGGTCTGCTACTCCCGAATCCATAAGAAAAATAAGGACAAAACTCGGGTTATCTCCGAAATCAACGGTTGCGGTCTTTGCAGGTCAGATAACCGTTGAAAAAAATCTCGAATTTTTAATAACCGCATTTGCAAAATACATAAAACGGAGTGAGGATATACAGCTACTGATAGCCGGAGAAGGTCCGGAAGCCGATTATCTGAAGGCACTTTGCAGAACTCTGAAAATAAGCGACAGGGTAATATTCACCGGAAATATAGCAAATTCTCTCATGCCTGATGTGTATTCCGCATGTGATATATATGTCTGTTCATCTGATGACGGACTTATGTCCATGTCGTTCCTTGAAGCTATGTCATGCGGTCTGCCGGTACTTGTAAAATCAGACAAAGAACAGATAGTACAGAATACCATCAAAAATGGTGTCAACGGCTTTGTATATACCAAAAAAGCCGAATTTGCAAAATACCTCAAAACTCTCGCTTCACTTGATAATGCAAAAAGAAAACGTATTAAACAGATAGTGCGTGATTCTATCGTAACAGAAAACGATGAAAAGCTTGCCGAACAGTATGTGAGCGTATATGAATCAGCAATACAGAAGTACAAGAAAAAACGCTACAAATAAAAAACGGACTGCCGCTTTGTGTATCATCATTCTATAACTGCGGCAGTCCTTATTTTTTCGTTGCATTCCTGCAAAAAATAGTTTATAATAATTATCAACAAATATTTAACAGGAAGTGATATTTATGCGTACAGACAAAACAAACTATTACCTCGATATTGCCGAAACTGTGCTTGAAAGAGGTACTTGTCTGCGAAGAAATTACGGCGCTATAATCGTTAAGAATGACCAGATAATCTCGACAGGATATGTCGGTGCTCCCAGAGGCAGACAAAATTGTATAGATATGGGTGTCTGCGTCCGTGAAAACCTTAAAGTCCCCAGAGGTGAACGATATGAGCTTTGCCGCTCAGTACATGCCGAACAGAATGCCATAATCCATGCATCCCGTGATGATATGCTGGGCTCGATCCTTTACCTTGTCGGTAAGGATGTAAAAACAGGAAATTATGTCGAAAATGCGTCAGCCTGCTCAATGTGCAAAAGAATGATTATCAATGCAGGCATCGAAAAAGTTGTTATCCGCAATTCAAAGGAACACTTCACTGTTATAGATGTCAAGGACTGGATAATTAATGACGAATCTGTACAGGGTGTATTCGGGTATTGAAAATTTTGGTAATTTTTTTAAAAATTTTCAAAAAACAGTTTACTTTGTGTCGAAATATGATATAATTATTACATAAAATTTTCATGAAAGGTGAATACAGCTATGGGAAAATTTATCAAAGAATTTAAGGAATTTGTCATGAGAGGCAACGTTCTTGATCTGGCTGTCGGCGTTATCATCGGCGGAGCTTTCCAGAGCATTGTTACTTCACTTTGTAACGATGTTATCCTGCCGGGTATAAGCTGGTTGGTTGCTACAGTTTCAGGTATGAACGTTACCAACGAAAAGGGCGAGCTTGATTTCACAAAAATCACCGGCGCTCTTAACGTAGGTCCTCTCAATCTCGGTCAGTTTGCTGCGGCTGTCATCAACTTCCTTATCATGGCTCTTATTATATTCATTATGGTAAGAGGCATAAACAAGCTTATGTCTATCGGCAAAAAGCCTGTTGAGGAAGTTCCCACAACAAAGAAGTGTCCTTTCTGTGTCAGCGAGATAGATATAAAAGCTACCCGCTGTCCTCACTGTACTTCTGTTATAGAAGAAATAGCTGAGGAAGCTCTCAAAGAGGACGAAAAAGCCGAGAAAAAAGGCAAGAAATAATTAAAATTTATTTCACAGCTTGAAATCATCAGCGGTAAATTTCGGAAGTGTCGGCATAGACTGCGGTTCACGCTTTAAAGGATCATATACATATCTTTTGCATGTATCATCAACAGTCTTTGTGCCATAAGGACATGACGGATTACCGCTGCTGTTTTTTTCATAGTATTTACAATAGTCGCATCTCTTCGGAATATTGTTTCCGAAAAGCTTCTTTTTTGAGAATAACATTTTTTCATTTCCCCTTTTATTTTACATTTGCTATATATTATAACACTATGTTGTTTGATATGTAAATACCTATCTTATTTTTTCGAGGTACAGCTATGATATTTAAAAGCAATAACACAAACCTTAATTTTGTTGACGGCGTGGGATTTCTGACATTCCCCTCCCTTTCACAGCTTGACTTTGTAAAACACGCTTTCTCTACAAGAATAGGCGGAGTAAGCACGGACGAATTCAAATCAATGAATCTTAATTTCAAACGTGGCGATGATCACGAAAAAGTTATGGAAAATTACAGGATATTCTGCAAGGCGGCAGGCTTTGATTTTGACACGCTTATAAGCTCGTCACAGGATCATAATATAAACGTCAGGTGCGTAACTAAGGCTGACTGCGGTATCGGCATTACAAGACCTCACGATATGCCAAGTGTTGACGCACTTGTCACAAATGAACCTGATGTTACTCTTGTTACACATTATGCAGACTGCACACCGCTGTATTTTGCCGATCCCGAAAAAAAGGTAATAGCACTTGCTCACGCCGGCTGGAAGGGTACAGTAAACAAAATAGGTGAAGCTGTCGTTGATGTGATGCAGGAAAATTACGGCTGTGATCCGACAGACATAATAGCCGTTGTAGGGCCCGCAATAGGAGCATGCTGTTATGAAGTCGATACTCCCGTTTATGAAAAGTTTGCATCACTCACAGAGCTTAAACCTGCGTATTTTACAAAAAGCCTCGGTCACGGAAAATATCTCGTTGACCTCAAAGAAACAAATCGCCGTATGCTCCTTGAAGCCGGTCTTCTCAGCATAAACATCAGCATAAGCGATGTATGCACAAAATGCAACAGCGGACTTCTTTATTCTCACAGAGCAAGCAGCGGCAAGCGAGGCGGACTTATTGCTATGATGTGCATAAAAAATAAATGAATATTTTTATCATACCTCAGATAATTGCTGACAGAAAATAACTACAAATTCCGTCCGTAAATTTTATCACATTTTTTGTTGAAAATAATAATAGTTTATGATATAATATTAACGTAATTGTTTATTATCGGAAAACAAAAAGGAGTGGTAAATTTTGAAAAATAATTCAGGCTGCAATAATGAAACAGAAACAATAAAGCCATCCGGTCTTAAGGAAAAAAGAATGACTTTTAAGTGTAAGATCTGCGGTTCGACAGTGTCTTATGATGGCTCCTCAAAAGTCTATACATGCAAAAAATGTGGCTTAGAACAGTCTTTACCTGATTATTGCAGTGAACACGTATCTTTTTTATACGGAAGGGCTGATCATTATTTCAGAACAAAACGATTTTACAAAGCTTTACAGATCTTTCAGCAGATCGCTGCTGAATCTCCTGATGACTGTGAAGCGTACAGATCTATCGTACTCAGCAGATATGGAATATCATATACCTCAGAAAACGAAATATACAGCAGGGAGCCACGTATCAATATAGTACGTTCCGCCTCAATTTTCGACGACCCGGATTATATAAAAGCCATTTCGCTTGCGGATAAAGAAAGACGTTCTTTTTACATCAAAGAGGCTGAAAAAACAGAAAAGATAAATCAGCAAATACTGGAATTGGCTCAGACTGCACCGTCATTTGATGTCATTATAGAATATCGCGGTCACGATTCAAAAAATCGCCATACTCCGGAAAAAGAGGTAGCCGAAAGGCTTTACAGTCAGCTTAAGGAGGAGGGATTCAGCGTATATAACAGACAGATCAACGCTTTAAATCCGTCAGAACCCAGCTATGACGCATATCTTTACAAAGCACTTTACTCTGCAAAGATCATGCTTATATTTGCTTCTAAACCGGAATATTTCAATGATACCAAAATTGTTAACGAATGGAGTATTTTTTCAGAAAGAATGAGAAATAAGGAAAAAAAGGTTATCGTTAACTGTATCAGCGAAATTAATGAGAATGACATTCCCGAAGAACTCAGCCGTAACATGATATATAATTTTACGGATTATACCTTCAGGCGTGAAATAACAGAACTTACCGAACAGGTAGTAAACGGAACTTTGCTTCTCAGAGCCGGCGAAATAGATTCAGACAATGAGGAATCTATCCACAGACGAATAAATGAGATATTTGAACTGATCGAAAATGAAAATTACAGTGAAGCCGAAAGCAAATGCTACCTCTTACTTTCAAGCTATCGGGATAACGCATCAGCTTATCTCGGATTGCTGCTTTGTGACATGAAAGTAAGAAAAAAAGAAGATTTAGCCGATTGTAATGAATCGTTTGTAAAAAATAAGAATTACAGAAAAATCCTGCTTCTTGATAAGGAAATGTCTGCCGAACTTCAAGGATATATTGATACCATTAATGACAGATATATTAAAGGCATTTATGACCGAAAATATAAACAGGCACTTGAAATATACAATAACGGTCAGTTTAATATAAAAAGCATGATAAAAGCCAAAAATGCTTTTGATCTCATGAATGGGTACAAAAATTCCGAAAAGCTTTCGGAGGAATGTTCACTCATTATAAAAGAACTCGAAAAAGAGGAGAAAAAAACAGAAGCAGACGAACTGCTTGAAAGATCATTAAGATTCTGGGATAAAGCAGAAAAGCTACAGCAATATCATTATGCTAAACTTGCCTTTGAAGACCTTGAAAATGCAGAAAGTATTTATCACAATCTTCCCGAATCCGAACAATCTATTATCAGATGCCATGAAATATACGGTCAATATTCTTCTCTGCATGAAAAATTACTAAAAGAATATGAAGAGCAGAAAAGAAAGCAAAGAGACAAAGAAGAACAAAAAGAAAAAATCAAACACTTCTTTACTCTGGAAAAAAAATAATTATAAACAAAAACTGCACTGTAAAACTTTTAACGGTCTTACAGTGCAGTTTTTTATTTAATCCGATAATCAATATTTTTCCGAATAATGATGTGCTTTTTCAAGAAGCATGTCCTTGACCTTCATAAGACGTGTACGGCTGCTTCTGTCATTTTCCTCAAGCTTCATGGCAATGTACTTGATGGTGTTTTCATATCTCGGTATCATAACATGCTCAAGTGAATTTACTCTCCTTCGTGTCCTCTCTATCTCAGCCGCCATAAGCTCACAGCTTTTTTCTGTTTCGGCAAGCTTTATCAGATCGGGCAGCAGATTATGGAGCGACATTACAGCATCATCAAGCTCAAATGATGTGAATGCAAAGCCGTATGGAAAAATATCTCCTTCATTCGGGCTTTGACTTACGGATGAGAAAACAGGAACGTCAACACTCATAATATTCTTTGAACCTACTTCAACACCCGTCTGCTGTTTCGAGGACATAAGCGAGGAATCAAGAGCCTTTTTGCTCATAACAGCACCTGCATTTACAAAATGTGCGCTGCACTGTTCAAGCTCGGCCTCTATCCTTTCACGAAGCTTTTTATTCTGCTGGACAAGCTCGATAAACTGACGCATCAGCTCATCTCGCTTATCCTTGAGCATCTTATGTCCCCTTTTTGCAGTTACAAGCTGCTTTTTCAGCTTGGTCATCTGCATTCTCGTGGGGTTTACATTCATAATGTCCATTTCAATGCTCCTTCGTGATATTATTTGCCGTAATACTTATCAAGCATGTCGTCCTTTATTCTTTTCAGCTCACTTCTCGGAAGAATGTGAAGAAGTTTCCAGCCTGTATCAAGAGTATCCTCTATTGTACGGTTTGTTGTGTAACCCTGCGATACATACTCTCTTTCAAACGCTTCGGCAAACTCCGCATACTTTTTATCTATATCAGTAAGAGCCGCCTCACCGAGTACTATCATAAGTTCTCTTGCGTCCTTTCCTCTTGCATAAGCCGAGAAAAGCTGGTTCATTGTTGCGGCATGGTCTTCTCTTGTTCTGCCGGGGCCTATGCCCTTATCTTTAAGACGTGAAAGTGACGGGAGAACATCTATCGGAGGTGTTATACCCTTTCTGTAAAGCTCACGGCTGAGAATTATCTGTCCTTCGGTTATATATCCGGTAAGGTCAGGAATAGGATGTGTCTTATCATCCTCAGGCATTGTGAGTATCGGGATAAGAGTTATAGAACCGTTCTTTCCCTTCTGTCTGCCTGCACGTTCATAAAGTGTTGCAAGGTTCGTGTACATATATCCGGGATAGCCACGTCTGCCGGGTACTTCCTTACGCGCTGCCGATACCTCACGGAGTGCATCGGCATAGTTAGTGATATCCGTCATTATAACAAGAACGTGCATACCCATATCAAACGCAAGATATTCTGCTGCTGTAAGAGCCATTCTCGGTGTAGCTATACGTTCGATAGCCGGATCGTTTGCAAGGTTAACAAACATTACTGTTCTGTCGATAGCGCCTGTTTCACGGAAGGACTGTACAAAATAGTCCGACTCTTCATAGGTTATACCCATAGCCGCAAATACAACGGCAAACTGCTCATCCTTTCCTCTTACGGCTGCCTGACGTGCTATCTGTGCGGCAAGCTGTGCATGAGGAAGACCGGAAGCCGAAAATATAGGAAGCTTCTGTCCTCTTACAAGTGTATTAAGTCCGTCAATAGCGGATATGCCTGTCTGTATGAACTCCTGCGGATAATCTCGTGCAGCCGGATTCATAGGCGTACCGTTGATATCCATTCTTTTTTCGGGAATTATTGCCGGACCGTCATCTATAGGATTTCCAAGTCCGTCAAATACTCTTGAAAGCATATCGCCCGAAACAGGAAGCTCCATTGACTTTCCCAAAAAACGCACCTTTGAATGTGCAAGGTTTATACCTGCTGCCGAGTCAAAAAGCTGTACAAGAGCATTTGTGCCGTCAACTTCAAGTACCTGACAGCGGCGTATATCACCGTTGGGAAGTTCTATTTCACCAAGCTCGTTGTAGGTAACTCCTTCAACATCGCTTATCATCATAAGAGGACCTGCAACCTCTCGTATGGTACGGTATTCCTTCGGCATCAGTCCTCACTCCTTTCGATTACATCCTCTATTTCTTTCTTGAGGATAGCCTCGATAGACTCATATTCACTGTCTATCTTATCCTCTTCCTCATATTTGAAACGTCCTATTCTCTCACGGACAGGCATCTTCATAAGCAGCTCAATATCTGCACCGTTCTTGAGAGCCTCTGACGAACTGTCATAGCAAAGAAGTATAGCCCTCATCATAAGTACCTGCTTTTTCAGCGAGGTATATGTATCAACTGAATCGAATGCATTCTGGTGCAGATAGTCCTCACGGATTGAACGTGCTGTTTCAAGCTTCAGTCTGTCATTTGAGGAGAGTGCGTCCATACCTACAAGGTTTACTATTTCCTGAAGCTCTGCTTCATCCTGCAAGAGTGCCATGAGACGACCTCTCAGCTCCATAAAGTCCTCGGAAGCGTTTTCTTTATACCAGTTTGTAAGCTGATCGGTGTAAAGCGAATAGCTTGTCAGCCAGTTTATAGCCGGGAAATGTCTTTTGTATGCAAGCGAAGCGTCAAGTCCCCAGAATACCTTTACTATTCTCAGTGTTGCCTGAGAAACAGGCTCGGATATATCACCGCCCGGAGGTGAAACCGCTCCGATTACCGAAAGCGCACCCTCTTTATTGCCGCTGCCGTTTACAATTACACGTCCTGCACGTTCATAGAACTGAGCAAGTCGGCTGCCGAGGTATGCGGGATAACCTTCTTCACCGGGCATTTCTTCAAGACGGCCTGACATCTCTCTGAGTGCCTCTGCCCAACGTGATGTCGAGTCAGCCATAAGAGCGACTGTATATCCCATATCTCTGAAATACTCTGCTATAGTTATACCTGTATAGATAGATGCCTCACGGGCAGCAACAGGCATATCTGATGTATTTGCAATAAGAACAGTTCTCTCCATAAGTGAGTTGCCTGTGCGTGGATCTTTCAGCTCGGGGAATTCATTAAGAACGTCCGTCATCTCATTGCCACGCTCGCCGCAGCCGATATATACGATTATATCAGCGGCTGCCCATTTTGCAAGCTGGTGCTGTACTACTGTCTTACCTGAACCGAAAGGACCGGGAACTGCTGCAACACCGCCCTTTGCTATCGGAAAAAGTGTATCTATTGTTCTCTGACCTGTTGTAAGAAGTATATCGGGAGAAAGCTTTCTTTTATAAGGTCTGCCGACTCTTACGGGCCATTTTACAGACATCTTTACATCATACTGCTTACCGTTGTTTTCGATAACTGCAACTGTTTCATCAATATTGAAGTCACCTTCAAGTATGCTCTTGACAGTACCGCTGACATCACCCGGAAGCATTATCTTATGGATAACGGCATTTGTTTCCCTTACAGTTCCGATAACATCACCGGGGGCTACTTTATAGCCTACCTTAACGCCGGGTTTGAAATGCCATTTTTTCTTATGGTCGAGAGAAGGAACTTCAACACCTCTTGTAAGGTTACTTCCTGCTACCTTCATTATCTCGTTAAGAGGACGCTGTATGCCGTCATATATAGAGCCGATAAGTCCGGGGCCAAGCTCGACTGAAAGCGGCACACCCGTAGATTCTACCTTTTCACCGGGGCCAAGTCCCGATGTTTCCTCATAAACCTGTATTGACGCTCTGTCACCGTGCATTTCGATTATCTCGCCTATAAGACGCTGACTGCTTACACGAACAACGTCAAACATATTTGCGTCACGCATTCCCTCTGCTATTACAAGAGGGCCTGCTACTTTAGTTATAATTCCGCTTATCAAGTTATAACACCTCAATTTTTAAAGAGTATGTCCGAGCCGACAGCCTTCTCTACAAAGGCGGAAAGTCTTCTCTGACCTATTCCTGTATTTCCCCGTACTCCGGGAAGTGGTATTATTGCAGGGGTTTCCCTCTCTGCAAATTTTTCCCTTTCCTTTGCGGACGCTTCAAAAATTTCCTCCGTCATATAGATTATTGCATAATAATCATTATCGGTAAGCTGCTTCAGAAGCTGTGCCGACTCGGAAGGAACTTCGCATACAAAGCGATCCATACCTACAGCACCAAAGCCTTTTATGCTCTCACTATCGCCTATTATAGCAATACTTTTAGCCATAGATCTCACGCAGCCTTTCTCTTATTTTATCAGGCGGAGTTTTTGTTTTTATACCGCTTGCAATAATATTTATAAGCTTTCTCTCATATTTGCAGCCTATATAATATCCGACCAAAGGCTCAGGACCTTCACTCGACATCCTGCAGAACTGCTTTGCAAGAATGATAAGCTTATTGTCAATGAACTTTTCAAAATCCGAGGTCGATTTTTTATATATTTCCATAGCCTTGCGGCAGCCGAACTCATTTATTTTTTCGAGATACTTTACAACAGCATCACTGCCCTGAAGTGCAGCCTTTGTAAGCTGTTTTTTGTCGATACCTCTGCACTCACACAAAGCATTTTCATAGAAATAGCTCTGTACATCTGCCTTTGCGCCTCTTATGGCTATCTTGACATCAGAATAGAATACAAGTGTCGAGAAGTATTCGTCAAGAAAGGCTGAACGGGAGTTTTTACCCTCTTTAAGAAGCTGTTCTAAAACTGCACGGTCGATAATTGCATCACTGTTTCGTGCATCCTTAGTTTCGGCAAGAAGCTGGTACGCTTTATCGGCAGACTTTCCGAGCCACTCCGGAAGCTTGTCAAAACGTCTGTTTTCAACTATATATTTCATGTCATCAAGCTTTACCGTACACGGTTCTATTATCAGCGGCTCATATTTTTTTCCGGACATTACGCCTTTAAGTACGGTTTTAAGATTGTGGACATCGTTCTGTATAAAGAACGGAAGAAACAGGTTAAAATCCGGAGCAACGCTTTTTATGTAGCTCCACATCTTTTTCTTGCTGCTTTCGATTATCTCATCGACAGTATTGCCTTCACCGTAACCCTTATCTTTAAGATAACGTATAAGCTCATCCTCGCTTTTGAGTGCAAGGAGCTGTTCAACGTCTGATACGGAAAGCAGTGACTTTTCTTTTGCACGGACGGAGCCTATGGAAAATTCATATGATAATGCCATAAAACTCCCCCTTAATCCTTGAACAGCTCACGGTTTATCAGATCCTCCACAGCCTCACGCTTTTCAGCAATGACCGAGGAAAAACTCATATTATCCTCAATGTCTCCGTTTTTAAGGATAAATCCGCTCTTTATGCTGTCACACGGGGTTTTGTCAAGTTTAGCCTTTATGCCTGCCGCTGCAAGCTTTTTCTCGAAATCATTCGGAACTCTTTTGAGATCCTTTGAATTGAGCATAACAACTCCCTCTTTTTTACCGAGGGTAGCGGCAAGCTTATATATAAGCTCGAAGTATTCCTTGTCACCGAGACCTGTCATGTATTCTTCAACAGCAGAAACAGCCTTGTCTATCTCTGCTCTTTTGGTTTTAAGTACAGCATTTCTCTTTTCAAGCTCTACACGGCTGCGGCAGGATTTCATCATTCTTGCGTCAAGCTCTGCCTTTTTCTTTTCTGCAGCGTTTTCAAATTCCTTTGCTTTGGCTCTGCCCTTTTCGAGTATCTCCCTGCATTTTTTTTCGGATTCTGATTTTATCTCTGCAATATTCTTTTCACTGTCCTCTTTTATAACGGACAGTATCTTTTCACCGCTGCTCATTCTGACTACCCACCTTTATTGTATTTTTTTAATTCCTGATCAGATCTTAAGACCGGGTACAGAAATAACTACAAGAAGTGATACTATAAAGGCAAGAAGTGCATATATTTCAACGAGTGTAATAGAAACCATTGCCTTTGAGAAGTTTTTCTCATCTTTAGCTGTCATTGTGATACCTGAAACAGCAGCCTTTCCCTGTGCAAAACCTGATATCATACCGCCGATACCGATAGCTATTGATGCAGCAAGGAATGCGAAGCCCTGACCTAATGTCGGAAGGTCGCCGCCAAGAACACCGCAGTTTATAAGAATAAGGAAGCCTACTATAAATCCGTAAAGTCCCTGTGTACCGGGAAGAAGTGTAAGAACGAGCATTTTACCGAACATTGATGAGTCCTCTGAAAGAACGCCCATTGATGTCTGTGCTGCACCGCCTACACCCTTTGCAGAGCCTATGCCTGCAAATACAGTTGCTATTGAAGCTGCAAGAATTGCCAAAAACATACCATACATAATCATTTACCTCCGTTAATAGATAATTTCATCATTAATCATCATTACTGCCCTTTGTTTTGAAATTTTTACTCTTGACTGAGAACGGCTCAAAGGGCTTTCCGCCGCCGTCATAGAATTTACTGAACATCTCAACATACTGTAATCTCATTGTATGTACATATGAACCGAGAGCATTAAGACCTATTGTTATGGCATGACCTACGATAAATACTATTATCATAAAGAATATGCCTATAAAGCCTGTTCCGAAAAGCGTTGACAGCATATTGAAAACCTGAGCCATAACTCCCGTTGTAAGTCCGAGAGCAAGAAGTCTTGAATAGCTGAGAAGATCGCTTATATAACTTGTTATGTCATACAGCGAAGCAAGACCGCCTATGAACTTTCCGAATATGCCTTTTTTCTCCCTGCCCTGAGTGAGTATAAGTCCGACAGCAGAGAATATTGCTATGCCTGCGCCTATATAGAGAACTGTCTGACTGAAAGCCATACCTGCACCGAGTACTGCAAAGCCTGTCAGCATAAGCATCCACAGTCCTGTATCGAACAGAGCCTTTGCATACTCCTTGCGCTTCCAGCATACATAGAACTTACAGCCCATACCTACAAGAATATGTACAAGTCCGAGCGCTATGGACATTATCATTATAACAAGAGCGTCTTTCTGCGTATCGAGTATAGGCCATGGGAGAAGCTCTTTCATCGTTATTGCATTTCCTGTTACCATTTGATAAATAACAGCAGGTGCATCACCGAATATACTTCCGAATACAAGTCCCCATAATATCGTGAAGTAACCGCAGTTACGGAAAAGTCTTACATTGTTCCGCATTTTTTTGTCGGGTTTGAAACACTTTAATATAACAGTAGTCGCTATTACCATCAGCAGGCCATAGCCCGCATCGGAGAACATCATGCCAAAGAAGAAATAGAAGAAGAAAGCAAGTATAGGTGTCGGATCGATATCATCATGCGACGGAGAAGAATACATCGTTACAATACTTTCGGCAGGCTCTGCAAAACTGTTGTTTTTGAGCTTTATGGGTGCTTCTTCATCACTCACATCCTCAAATTCGACAACACAGCTTGCGATTCTGTCGCACAGCTCCTGCAGCTTTTCGCAGTCCTCTTCCGGTATATAACCGTTCAGAACAAACACATGCTCTGTCTGGTCAAGCTCTGCAAGGACACGGTATTTTTCCGCCCTGAGATTGAAATAATCCTGAGTATCGAGTATTGCCTCACGATAATCAAGGTATGAAATTATGTCATTCTTAGCCTGTTCATCTTTCAGCTCGATGTCACTGCTTTTTGCAAGCTGTCTCTGCATCTTGACTGACGGTGTACGGCTTGTCGGGTTGAGCGGCTGTGAATAGCCGAGTGTACGGAGTGCCTTTTCAGCATCCTCCCTTTGTTTTTTCGGTGCAAACAGTACTATACACGTCATAGCCGATGATGAATAGAGTATCTCAAACTCAAATACAAGTTCAGGACATTCCGCTGCAAGACTTTCTGAAAGCGTGATATCGTCATACAGTTTCGGAAGTGTACCTATAAATATCGCAGTATTGGCTGTATCCTTTGTATTAAGGGGAATATCGAGTTTTTTCCACGGCTCCAGCTGAGCGAGAGAGGTTTTTATCCTTATCTGTTCGGCTGCATAATCGGCTCTCTGTTTTTCGAGTCTTATTATCTTCTGACAGATACCTATTATCTTTGCCGATTCAGTCGCCAGCCTGCCTATTTCATCAGGGTCTATCTCCTTTTTGCCCTTAAAGCTTGCAAGCAGACCTTTTTTCTCGGGAGAGATACCGTTAAGTATTTTAAGTGCCTGTTCCGTAAGCTCTGCATTACGCTCAAACTGCTTGAGCTGTGCGGAGGTATTCAGACGTTTGAATCCATCCTCCTGAGTTTCGGTGTGCTTTACCTGTACAAGAGCACTGTTCTGGAGATGCTCAAGTATTCGTTTTCTGTCCTTTTTAAGAGCAATTATCCTGACGGATTTCATTTTTAACTTTGCCAAATTTTTATCACCACACTTTTGATAGTTTCAGCCGCATGTTATCAGACGGATGTAAGCATCTCGACAACATGCTTTGTAACACTGCCTATGTTCTTTCTGGCATTTTTGGAAAGCCTGCCGCACTCTATCTGAACATCTGCTCTTGCTCTTTCGAGCTCCATTTCGGTCATCTGTGACATTTCCTGTTCCCGCTTTTTGAGCATTTTTTCAGACTCCCTCTGAGTGTCGGCAATAAGCGTTTTTGCCTGTGTTCTGGCGTTTTGCTTATCAAGCTCAGCCTGTTTTCTGGCATCCGCTTCTTTCTGAGAGCATTTCTTTTCAGCTTCCAGAACTGCCTTTAGCATCTCACTTGCCATAAACAATTCTCCTTTACAAAAAAATCCGGACGGTATAAAGCCGATCTGCGAAAGATCACGCTCATATATTAATTAAACCATATTTTTGACTAAAATGCAATTTATTTTTATTAAATAATTCTACAAAATAAATCGAAAAATTCTTATTTTTCGTAAATAATCAAAAAAACAATGCATAATCAACAACTTTTTACAGTGCCGATCATGCATTATAACTAATTATTTGTATCATCCGAACAGATACGTTTATTTACTATTATATTGTCATCTTTCAGCTTGTATGACACCCTGCCGAAAAATTTATTTTCGCATACGGAACATTCAAACTCCGAAACAAAGTATCTGTTTTTCCATTCCCATTTTCTTCTGCGTCTGCACCTGCGTCCGCAGTAACGGCAGTTAAAATGTACATTACCTATATCAGCAAACATTTCATCTGTGCTTACATAAGAACGTGTACTGTTCTTTTCAGCCGAAAGCTCACTTCCGGATCTGATGTAGCACATCATAGCCTGACGGAGATATATCTTCCTCAGACATTCTGCGGCAATACGGCAGTCATCAACAGCTCTGTGATGCTTGTAAGTGTCCGTATCAACGGACATCTGCTGTGCCGCAGTCATAAGCGAAAGTGAATTTTCCTCCGTAAGTCCCAGCATATCCTGACAATATGCCTGCAAATCGGCATATTTATCTATAAAGTCAAGCTTGGAACTTCCCAAAAAATATTCACAATTCGTTTCAAGAGTTGAAATATCGCTGCTGCTCCAGCTCATAAGAACGGAATTTCCAAGAAAACGTCTGAATTTACTCAGCGCATAATTGAAATTCACGCCGTTTTTCAGTTCTGAATCCTTTATGGCTGTAAGTCTTTTGACAGTGCTGTTAAGCCGCTTTGTTACGACAGGTCTTACGAGCATGGAAAATTCCTCTGTCTCGTTCATATTCTCATCAAGCCTGACAGCTCCGAATTCTATTATCTCGTTTATATACTTCTGCTTTTTTTTGCAAAAGCCGCTGTTCCATTCAAGGTCAAGAATAACATAATCCATCAGCCATTCCTGCTCTGTGCTTTAAGACGAAGCTCCTTGTTGAGTATTGTCTTACGCATACGCACCGAACTCGGTGTTACCTCCACAAGCTCATCATCATTTATGAATTCGAGCGACTGTTCAAGGCTGAGTATAGTCGGCGGTGTAAGCTTAAGAGCCTCATCCGAGCCTGCTGCACGGGTATTTGTTATATGCTTTTTCTTGCATACGTTTACTACCATATCTTCATTTTTCGGGTTTGCTCCGACTATCATTCCTTCATATACTTCAACACCGGGACCGATGAACATTCTTCCTCTGTCCTGAGCGGCAAAAAGTCCGTAGCCTGTACTTGTACCTGTTTCGTGAGCTATGAGAGAGCCTTGTGAGCGTGACTGTATATCGCCCTTGTATTCTTCATAGCCGTCAAATATATGGTTCATTATGCCATTGCCGTTTGTATCGGTCATAAACTCAGGACGATAACCCATAAGACCTCTTGAAGGGATCCTGAATTCTATATGTGTAACGCCCGACTCACGAGTACCCATATTAAGAAGCTCTGCTTTTCTTGAGCCAAGCTTTTCCATTATAGCGCCTACATAACTGTCGGGTACTTCTATCATAAGAAGCTCCATAGGCTCACAAAGCTTGCCGTTTATTTCCTTCATTATTACTTTAGGTCTTGATACCTGAAACTCGAAATCCTGACGGCGCATTGTTTCTATGAGTATTGAAAGATGAAGCTCACCTCTGCCTGATACTTTGAATGTGTCGGCTGAATCGGTTTCCTCAACTCGCATAGCAACGTTTGTTTCAACCTCTTTGAAAAGTCTGTCACGGATATTTCTTGATGTAACATACTTTCCCTCACGTCCTGCAAAGGGGCTGTTATTTACCATAAAGAGCATTGATACAGTAGGCTCATCTATTTTTACAAACGGCAAAGGCTCCTGATGTTCGGGATCGCATGCCGTTTCACCGATATTCAGATCTGTTATACCTGATACTGCAACTATATCGCCAAGAGAGGCGCTCTGAGCTTCAACACGTTTAAGTCCTTCAAACTGATAGAGCTTTGTTATGCGTGCATTTTTTCTGCTGCCGTCATTATGGCAAAGTGTAACATTCTGTCCTACCTTGCAGCTTCCTCTTTCAACTCTGCCTATACCTATTCTGCCGACATACTCATCATAGTCTATATTCGAGAACAAAAGCTGGAGAGGACCGTTCATATCTCCTGACGGAGCAGGTATCTCCTCAAGTATCTTTTCAAAAAGCGGCTGCATATCCGTACCGTTTTCGTGCGGATCAAGAGTTGCATAGCCGTCACGTCCCGAAGCATATACAACAGGAAATTCAAGCTGGTCATCATCTGCACCAAGCTCTATGAAAAGATCAAGTACCTCATCAACAACTTCCTCAGGTCTTGCACCGGGGCGGTCTATCTTATTTACTACAACAAGCGGCTTTTTGCCAAGACCGAGAGCCTTTTTCAGAACGAAGCGTGTCTGCGGCATACATCCCTCGAATGCATCAACGAGCAGAAGAACGCCGTCTACCATCATAAGTATGCGCTCAACCTCGCCGCCGAAATCGGCATGTCCGGGAGTATCGACAATATTTATCTTTGTACCCTTATACATTACTGCCGTATTCTTTGAAAGGATAGTTATTCCTCTCTCTCTTTCGAGGTCATTGGAGTCCATTACACGCTCTGCAACAGCCTCATTCTCCCTGAATATACCGCTCTGGCGGAGAAGCTGGTCAACAAGCGTTGTTTTACCGTGATCGACATGTGCAATTATCGCTATATTTCTTAAATTATCTCTCGTATCCATCCGTATCCCTCTTTAAATCATAATAAACGATAGTATTATAACATATTCTCCCTTAGTTTTACAAGAAATAATCATAAATATCTGAAATTCTGCAAAAAGCCAAAAAATAACTCCCCAAAACAAATCGTTTTGGGGAGTTTTTAAGTCATACGTCAGATGATGAAATCAAATCATCATTTGCTGTACTTTGTTCTTTTCTTTGTTGAAAGAAGAACTATACCAACAGCTGCAGCTGCTACAGCAGCGATTGCGATAGGCATACCGCTGTCACCTGTCGGAGGTGTAGGAGTTGAAGGTGTTGAAGGAACGGAAGGTGTTGATACACCGCCAGGTACAGATGACTTGGAATCATCCTTTGAAGGATCAGTTGAAGGATCAATGATCTCTGAAGGATCAACAGGCTTCTCGCCGAATGTCTCTACAACATATTCGCCTTCATAAGCTTTCCACTCGCCAGCCTGATATCTGAACTTTGTCTTTTCAACGCCACGTCCGGGCTTAAGCTCGCCGTTTACGTCGATAACATATATCTGACCTGCGTTTGCTTCATCGCTGAAGTCGAGATCTACAGTCTGGAATGCTTCTACGCCTGATCTTACTTCTTCATCTGTAACACCGCTGTTGAAGATGAATCTTGTTGCACCGTAAGGTACTCTTGCCTGCCAGATATCTGTGCCGGGGATCTGAGTCATTTCCTGACCGGGATACCACTTATCAAATGCCTGACCTGCGCCGTCCTCTGTATAGAACTCAGGATAATCTTTACCTGTGAGCTTGTCAACTACCTTTGTGAAGTCTGAATTCCACCAGTATGCATATACTTTGTCCCACTTTGTCTGTGAGTTGTCGAAATAGATGTAATCTGTTCTCTGTGACTCATAATATTCAGGCTCCGGCTCAGGCTCTTTTGAAGACTCTTCTGAAGGTTCGGGAGCTTTATAGCCCTTTACAAGTACCATTGCGGAAATTCTCGGAACGGAAACTTCACCTGATACTGTGCCAAGTACTGTATTGCCTGCTGCAACATCATTTACATAGATGTCCCAGTTACCTGTGGGAAGTGTTACTTTAGTGTCCTCTGAGAACGGATTGTAAACTACCATGATCTGCTCTGCAGTTTCGCCGTTTGCACCACCGTTGAGTGTGAATGCTGCAACGCCCTTTTCAACGCTGTCAAGTGCGCTTACATAGTTAGCATCAACATCTGATGCTGTCATCATTCTGAATGCGGGATGAGCCTTACGGAATGCAATAAGACCTTTGTAATAGTTATATACATCTGCATATGTTGCTATTCTTGAGTAATCAAGAAGGTTTACATAGTCGGGTGATGCATAGCTGTTGTGGTCAAATGTACCGTCGCTCTTTGTCTTTGTTCTGAGGAATTCCTCACCGCTCATCATAAACGGTACGCCCTGTGAAGTCTGGATAATAGCTGCTGCCAGATTGTTCTGACGGATCTGATCTGCCTCGCTGTCATCACCGTTTGAAGATCTTATCTTATCCCAGAGTGTGAGGTTATCGTGGCAGTCTGCATAGTTGATAGTCTGGTCAGGTGACGGAGACCATTTTCTTGTATAAGGAACGATGCTGTTGATAAGTGCCTTAGCATGCTTTGATTCGCCGTTTACATAGCCCTTTTCCTCTGCATCGAAAACGCTGCCCTTTACTGTATCACGGATTGTATCGCTGAAATAGCCTATACGAGGTGTAAGAGCTGCATTTGTGTAGTTAGCGAAAAGTGTGTCTGACTTTGTAGCAACGCAGCCCATGTTCCAGCCTTCACCATAGATGATGATGGAAGGATCAACTTCGTCAACTGCTGCACGAACAGCATTCATTGTTTCAACATCGAGGATACCCATGAGGTCGAAACGGAAACCGTCAAGATGATATTCGGAAGCCCAGTATTTAACTGAGTCAACGATGAACTTGCGAACCATTGAACGCTCGGAAGCTACGTCATTGCCGCAGCCTGATGTGTTCTGGTTAGGTCTGTAGAAATAATCAGGAACGAGCTGGTTGAAGCAGTACTGTGTGTTATATGTATGGTTGTAAACAACGTCCATGATAACGCCGAGACCTGCATCATGCAGTCCCTTTACCATCTGCTTGTACTCGTTTACTCTTACTTCACCGTGATAAGGATCTGTTGAGTAAGAACCTTCGGGAGCATTGTAGTTTACCGGATCATAGCCCCAGTTGAACTGAGGTTTGTCAAGCTTTGTTTCATCAACAGAACCGTAATCGTAAGAAGGAAGAATGTGGATAGATGTTACGCCGAGATCAACGAGGTGGTCAACACCTGTTGCAACGCCCGACTCATCCTTTGTTCCTCTCTCTGTAAAGGCAAGATACTTGCCCTTGTTTGTTATACCATTCTTTTCGCCGATAGAGAAATCTCTTATATGAAGCTCATAGATTTCCATATCTGTAACATTCTTGTAGGTGCGGCGGCTGTCGCTGTTCCAACCGTCAGGATCTGTTGACGACATATCGAGTATCATACCTCTCTTGCCGTTAACGCCTACTGTTTTTGCATACGGGTCAACGATGTCCTTGTTTACTTTTCCGTCGAAGTATGCTGTATAGGTGTAGTACTTGCCACTGAGGCTGCCGTTTGCAACTGCTGTCCATGTACCCTTTTCAGCAGCCTGCATTTCTACTACCTGCTCTGCTGAACCGCCGTTGCCTTCAGCATAAATGTTAAGCTCAACCTTCTGTGCGGTAGGAGCCCATACACGGAAGTTTGTGCTGCCGTTTACGATTGTAGCACCGAGGTCATCGCCTGTGTAAGTATAAGCATCTTCAAATTCTGCACTTGAGAAATAATCCGGAAGTGTGAGCTTCATGGATGTATCTCTGAAAGAAATAGTATATTCCTTTGTGTAATCAAGCTCATCAGCAAGTGTAAGTTCACCGCTTGAAGCTGTTGTCATATTGAGTGAGGATATGCCAACGCTCTGACCGCCTGCACTTACGATTGTAAAGTCTTCGGTCTTTACAGTGTCGTCATCAGCAGGAGCCATTGTAAGTGTGAATTCAACAGATGTTTTTGATGCAGCCTTGGCAGTCTTTATTTTAAGACCTGCAACTGCTTTGTCATAGTTTACTGTATAATCAGTAAGCTCTGAGCCTGCCTTACAGTAAACTTCAACTGTACCTGAAACTACTGAGCTGAGGTCGACACTGCGGTCGCCGTCAGGATCTTTTGCACTCCAGTCGGGCTTTCTTATGATAAAGCCAAGGCTCGGAGTAGCCTCTGTGATAGTGACGGTAGCCACCGCACCATCTGCATCACCGTTGTCTGTAAAAGCATAGCCTGCGCCGTCGAGACCTTCAGCCCATGCCCATACATCCCAATCGCCATAACTTCCGTCTTCACGGAGATAATGGATATTGACTATTGTTTCGCCTGCTGCATTCGCATTGATAGCAGTCGGCAATACGAAACAGGTCAAAGCCAGCATCATTGTGAGAACGACAGCTATGACACGCTTGGTAACTCTTTTTGCGTTCATAGTGTTTTGCTCCTTTGCAATATTTGCACTGTTTTCATATACCCGAGTATATATAAGGTATTATAATGTACAGCGTATGCCCTACATATGCCGAAGTAAAATAAAAAACAGCGTCAGCAGTTGGATTTGTCATAAAGACACTGCTGATAATCATAATGATTATAGCATTTTGTCATTCCAAAATAAACTGTAATTTTCGTTTTTCGTCATATTGCAATACACAAAAATTTCACACCGTTTTAGTCAGTTTTGCACAATCATTCGTTTTTTGAATGTAAGTTTTTTTGAAAAGTATGAAAGAAGAAGCTTCTCGCCGCTTAGCATATAATCGAACTGTAAAGTATCAAAGCCGTCAGCAAAGACAGTTATGCGTTTATCGTCTATAAAGTATCTTCCCTTTACACTTGTTTTGCTGCCGGAAACATCTGCATACATGTAAAGCTCATCACCTTTAAAGCTCAGTTCGCCGCTGTCATTCCTTTTATCCGAGCATATTTCCCATTCATACAGCCTTATTTCTTCACACGGAGAGCATGGAACAGCCGGCACACAGCCGCCCGTTACTGCCGCACAAAATATCACCGCACCAAAAAACTTGATTACATCCCTGTACACAATTATCCCCCGTTTCATAAATTCTGCCGCTGCATATATATTATTAAAACAAAACAAAAAAAATCTCCTTTATACAAATATATTTGATAAAATAATGAATTTTGCAGGATTTATAAATATCACTTGCATTTTTCGCCTTTGTATATTAGAATAGTTGTGGTTTTGACAGAATTTTTGAATTTTTCAATTATTCTTCAATTATTATCATTATTTAATTTTCAGGAGGAAAATAACAATGGCAGCATATTCATCAATGGACAAAAATACGCTCAATGAGGAATATAACAAGCTTTCACAGGCATACGAGGCTTACAAGGCTCAGGGACTTTCACTTAATATGGCAAGAGGCAAGCCCTGCTCCCAGCAGCTCGATATATCAAACGATATCCTTAATGCACTTACCCCTGAAACCGATTTCAAAGCACCTGACTGCCCCGACTGCAGAAACTACGGCAATCTTGACGGCATAGATGCTGCTAAAAAACTTTTCGGTGACATCTTCGGCGTTGATAAGAAAAATGTATTCGTCGGCGGCAACTCAAGCCTTAATATGATGTTCGATACAATTGCATGCATGATGGAGCTTGGCGCAAACGGTGAAAATCCATGGAATCAGCAGCCCGACAGAAAATTCCTCTGCCCCGTTCCCGGCTATGACAGACATTTCGGTGTAACCGAATATTTCGGCTTTGAAATGATAACAGTTCCCATGACACCTGACGGTCCTGACATGGACGTTGTTGAAAAGCTTGTAAGCGAAGATGCTTCAATAAAAGGTATCTGGTGCGTTCCGAAGTATTCAAACCCCACAGGCATAACATTTTCAGATGAAACAGTAAGACGTTTCGCAGCTCTGAAACCCGCTGCAAAGGATTTCAGAATCATGTGGGACAATGCTTACATCATCCATGATATAAACGATACTCCCGACAAGCTTCTCAACATATTTGACGAGGCTGCTAAATACGGTAACGAAGATCTTATCTTTGAGTTCTGCTCAACATCAAAGATAACTTTCCCCGGTGCAGGCGTTGCTGCAATGGCTGCATCTGAAAATAACCTCAAACTCGTTAAAAGACGTTATAACTTCCAGACTATCGGCTATGACAAGACAAACATGCTCCGTCATGTTGCATACTTCAAGGATCTTGACGGCGTTCTTGATCACATGCAGAAGCAGAGAGCTATCCTTGAACCCCGTTTCAAGATGGTTACAGATACACTTGAAAAAGAACTTTCAGGTCTTGATGTTGCTTGCTGGACAAATCCAAACGGCGGTTATTTCGTAAGTGTTGACGTACTTGAAGGCTGTGCAAAGCGTGTTGTTTCACTCTGCAAGGAAGCTGGCGTTGTACTCACAGGCGCAGGCGCTACCTATCCATACGGCAAGGATCCAAAGGACAGCAATATCCGTATTGCTCCCACATATCCTCCTGTAAACGAGCTTGAAAAAGCTATGGATATCTTCTGCATATGCGTAAAGCTTGCAGCTATAGAAAAAATCTGCAAATAATTAAGATAAAATTCAATGATATTTCCAATCGGAAGGGCATACGGCTAATCACCGTTATCCCCTTCCGGTATTTTTTACCCGCCATTCTGAAAAAATATCCATAATAATATATAAAAAAGATTTGACTTTTATAGACAAAAAATATATAATTAATCTTGATATGTCCGTATCTGTTTTAATCATTCTTCATATGCATTATGCATTGTGAATTATGAATCGGATAAATGCGGAACAAATGAAAAAATTGGAGGATACCGTATGAAACGAACCAAAAAACCGGTGTTCTTCATCGTGTTTGCTCTTATCCTTTTCCTCGCATATACCTCTGTTCTCGGTATATACGGTGAAAACGGCGACTTCAAGGTCACCTACATAAAGGGTATAAACGATATACGATGGGGCATCGACATCAAGGGCGGTGTTGAGGCGGTCTTTGCACCTGCCAACGGAATTGACGCCAGTGACAGCGAGATGGAATCCGTTAAGGCTATTCTTGATCTTCGTCTTGTATCACAGAATGTTACAGACTACGAGATCTATCCCGACTACACTAACGATCGTATTACCGTGCGCTTCCCGTGGAAATCTGACGAAAAGAACTACAACCCCGATGAAGCTATCAAGGAGCTTGCTGCTACCGCAGAGCTTTCATTCAAGATGGGAACGGACGCTTCCGGAGATACTATCCTGACAGGTAAGAATGTCAAGAGGGCTTATTCAAGCTACATCCAGACCTCTCAGAACGGTACTCACGAGCATGTCGTAAACCTTGAATTTGATGATGAAGGCACAAGCAAGTTTGAGGCTGCAACGGCAGAGGCTGCCGAAACAGGCTCTCAGATATCTATCTGGATGGATGACGAGCTTATATCCGCTCCTTCCGTCAGTAAGGCTATCGTAGGCGGAGAATGCTACATCAGCAGCGGCGGCAACGGCGGCACAGGATTTTCCGCAGCAGAGGCTGCAAAGCTTGCAAATACCATCAATGCAGGTGCTCTCCCCTTCGGACTTACAGTTGAAAGCTACGGCACAATAAGTCCTTCTCTCGGAAACTATGCACTTGAGGCTATGGGTATTGCAGCTATAGTTGCTCTTGCGTTTATCTTCGCATTCATGACAATAATGTACAGACTGCCCGGATTTATCGCATTTATCGCTCTCCTCGGACAGATGGCTATAGCTATTATGGCTGTTTCGGGTTACTTCCCAGTATTCCCGAGCTTTACAATGACTATCCCCGGTATTGCAGGTCTTATCCTTTCAATAGGTATGGGCGTTGACGCTAATATCATTACTGCTGAAAGAATAAAGGATGAGCTGTGGACAGGAAAAACTCTTGACGGCTGTATCACAAACGGTACAAAGGGAAGCTTCGCAGCTATCTTCGACGGTAACATCACAGTTATCATAGTTGCCGTAATACTTATACTTGTATTCGGTCCTGCAAATATCCTTTCAGCTATCTTCGGCGTTTCAACAACAGGTCTTATCTATGCATTCGGCTATACACTCCTTGTCGGTGTTATTGCTAACTTCATAATGGGTGTCGGTGCATCAAGACTTATGCTCAAATCTATATCACGCTTCAAGATATTCAAAAATAAAAGACTATATGGAGGTAAGAAATCATGAGACAGAAATTCCATATAGACTTTGTGAAAAAGTCCAAGATATTTTTCTGCATATCACTCGGCATAATGCTCGTTTCCCTGCTGCTCAATATTTTTGTTTTCCCGACACTCGTTGACATACAGTTCACGGGCGGTACAATAATAAAGTACAGCTACGGCGGCGACCTCAAAGCAAGCGATATCGAAAAAACAGCAGATGAGGCTATCGAAAAAATAGAGTCACTCGCAAAAGACAAAATAACCTATTCCTACAGTGACAACCTCGCAAGCTCAAATGCAAACGATAAACATATCGTATCAATGCAGTTCACAGGAAACAAGGCTGTTTCCGTTGAGGATAAGCAGGCTATAACAAAGGCTCTTCAGGAGGCTTATCCCGACAACAACATCAAAGAAGCTTCTTCTTCATCAGTTGACGCTTCAAAGGGCGCAAACTTCTTCTTCAAATGTCTTGCGGCTGTACTTATAGCAGCAGTTCTTATGATATTCTACGTTGCAATACGTTTCAAGAAGATCGGCGGTCTTTCAGCTGGCGTAATGGCTGTCGTTGCACTTGTACATGACCTTATAATCGTATATTTCGCATTCGTTCTGTTCCGTATGCCGCTCAACGACAACTTCATCGCCGTTGTTCTTATGATTCTCGGCTACTCACTCAATGATACAATCGTTATCTATGACCGTATAAGAGAGAACAGAAGAAAATCCGGTCCTAAGGTATCTACCGCAGAAGTTGTAAACGCAAGCCTTAACCAGTGTCTTGTAAGAACGATCTGCACATCAATAACAACTATAGTTGCTATCGGCTCGGTACTTGTTGTTTCACTTATCTACAATATAGATTCAATCGTAAGCTTTGCACTTCCGATGATGGTAGGTCTTATCTCAGGTTCCTATTCCTCACTCTGTATTGCTGCTCCCCTCTGGGTAATGTGGAAGAACCACAAGGACAAGAAAAGAGCTGAAGCAAAGAAAAATTCCGCAAAGGAAAAAACTTCAAAAAAGTCAAAGGATGACAATTCCAAGAAAGCTGACGACTCCAGGAAAAAGGAAAATGCTAAGGCTAAAGCAAAGCCTGAAAAAGAAGCTGAACCCGAACTTGAACTTGAAGTTGATGTCGATACCGACAGTGCAGAACCTGAAGCAGAATAATATCAATAAGGCAGGATTCGTTATGAGTCCTGCTTTTTATTATACTTCATACAAACTTTATACAATTTTTTAATAATTTTTACCGAAAACTATAGTCAATAAGAAAATAATATGTTATAATATATCTATAATTTTATTAAGGAGCTGAAAAGCTATGCAAAATATCTGGCATGATATGGATTCATCAAGAATAACCCCCGAGGACTTTATGGTGGTAATTGAGATACCAAAGGGAAGCAAGGCAAAATATGAGCTTGACAAACAAAGCGGTCTTTTAAAGCTTGACCGTATTCTCCACACCTCAACTCATTATCCTGCAAATTACGGATTTATCCCCCGCACATATGCAGATGACCTTGATCCTCTCGATGTACTCGTTCTTTGCTCGGAAACAATAATACCTCTCACACTTATCCGCTGTTATCCCGTCGGAGTTATAACTATGCTCGACAACGGCAGAAATGATGAAAAGATAATCGCTATCCCGTTCAGCGATCCTACATACAATTCATATACGGATATATCCGAACTTCCTCAGCATATCTTTGAAGAAATGACTCACTTCTTCACCGTTTACAAGTCCCTTGAAAATAAGGAGACTGTTGTTGACGAGGTAAAGGGCAAGGAAGATGCTCTCAGAATAATCGAGTCATGCATAAAGAACTATCAGGAAAAGTTCAATACCGTATGATATACAGGCGAAAGGAACAATTTGAATAATGGAAAAAAACACCGAGAATGTAAATGAAAAGGAAGAAAACGTTCCCGAAGCTGTACCGGAAAGTCAGAACGCAAAAGAAGATAAACCTAAAAAACGTCAGGTAAAAGTTATAAACGTACCCAAAAGGAGACGACCTCTGCAAACACCGTCAAATATAATAAGACTTTGTATTGTGTGGTCGTTCATAATCTGTATTTTCCTTCTGACATATCCTTTCCTGAGCGCACAGTTGTTTATAAATGACAATCTTGAAGTTACTACAATGGTAGGAACGGCAGATCTTAAATTACACACACAGGATGAAATAGACGAAGCCGCAAAGGAGCTTAAAGCCGCTATTGACGGTCTTGAAGAAGCTCCGCCCGATGAAGAAAGCTCTGCTGAACCGGATACCTCCGAAAACAGCGACACTTCTTCCGTAACATCAGATGACAGTGAATACGAACCGCCTATACGCTCAATAGATACTGCAAACTATAAATGGCAATACAGTATCCGTGATGATGTTGATATCGAGGAAATTGCAGGTCTTATTGATTCGGCAAAAAATATCGACAGAAAAAAATACACTGAGGAAAGTGTTGACAAGCTGAACAGAGCTGTACTTAAAGCTCAGAGAACACTTTGTGCAACAGTAAATGTTTCCCAGAGTGCAATACAGATGATGGTCGGCGGAATGGTCGGTGAATCATTCGGAAATTACGGCTCTGTAGGTCATTCCGTAATGCACGGCATATTCTCATTCGGTCTTGCCATTATGCCGATAATCGGATTCTTCGCCGCTACTTTCGACAAGCGCAGACACATCAAGCATGTTATAGTAATGATATGCGCTATACTCAGTCTTATAGACATATTCCTGACGATATATCCCTTTGTCGGAATTGGTGCTGTCCTTTCTATTATCATGTATATACTTATATGCCTGCTCAATATCGCAAGCATATATACAAAACAACAGGAGGACTTTATCGTAAGCCATCCCGAAAAGGAAGCGGAATTTACCGAAAAGCACCCCTATCTTGTAAAGGCTCTGCTTAATGCAAAGACTTTCGGCGGTCTGCCGACAAGCTCGGATATCAAGGAGCAGACATATCAGGCGGCTAAAAATGCCCAAAAGCGCAACAAAAAGAAGAAAAAATCAAAATAATCCTTCACTCCCTGCACATAATATATTTTAAGGAGATGTTCAAATGGCAGTTATAGAAATAACATCCGCAAACTTTAAAACAGAAGTTCTCGAATCCGACAAGCCCGTACTTCTTGATTTCTGGGCATCATGGTGCGGTCCCTGCAGGATGCTCTCCCCTGTTATTGACCAGATAGCAGAAGAAAATCCCGATATCAAGGTCGGCAAAGTCAATGTAGACGATCAGTCATCACTTGCTCAGAAGTTCAGCATAATGAGCATACCGACTATTGCCGTTATTAAAAACGGTCAGACAACAGATATTAAAGTCGGTGTAAGACCAAAGGCTGAAATACTCGACATGATAAAATAATAAGCACAAAAAATGCAGACAACAAAATGTTGTCTGCATTTTTTATACCCTATATCATATTATCTCATCAAGAAGATCTGTATATACATTCGGCGGATTTGCACCGCCTATACGCTCGACCATTTTTCCGTCGATAAAAAATACTACAACAGGTGTTTGTTCTATCGCAAATACCGAGGCTAAATCCGGCGACTGCTCGACATCTACCGCTATCACTCTTATACTGTCGTAATATTCATCAGCTATTTCTTCAAGTATCGACATAAGTCCCCTGCTTTGTATACACCACTCCGAATAAAAAAGCACGAGTCTTATACCATGTTCTATTCTGCTGTCGAAATCATACGAATCTGCGTATATAATATCCTCACTCATAGTACTCACCTTCTACAATATTTTCATTTACACCAATGGTATAATACAGTTACAGGGACACACAATACTACAAATATCCGGTATCACTGTCCTTTGCGTCTGCTGTCCATCATTTCTCTGAATCTTACTGCATAAAAGCCTATAAAAGGCAGTTGGCGCTGTCTGAATTTCAGTGCCGATGAAACACCGAAGTATATCATAAAGATATATGCAATACTGACAGCGCTTGTAAGTATGAAAGATACAACAGCCTGAAGCTGCGGTGAAAATGAAAACAGCAGGCATATCAGCAAATCTATCATATAAAGAAACAAAAAGGAAAGGCACAGAATCCCTCCCTGATATTTATGAAAACGCAGGTCGGGATTATCTCTCTCAACAGCAAAGTGTCCTATAAGGAAAAGTACACCCAAATATGAAATAGCCGACAAAAATCGTATGTTACCGTTATCCTCATTCATTATCTGCTCACTCCCTCCATATTATTTTATAATACATATACGAATAATTCAAGTATTTTTTAAAAACACGGGACTAAGGTATATGTCAGGCAATAATTTCATATAGATGTTGAGAAAAAGCAACGAGGCAAAGCCTCATTCAGAAAGGAATGAAAGCAAAATGACGGGATATTATCCTGAAGGCAGACTTATGAACACGGTGGAAAATCTTTCCGCAATGCAATCCTTATCTCAGCTTAACGAAGCGTTCCATGACGGCAGAATACTTGAAGCAAGAGCCGTTGTATGTGACTCGTCACACAACCTGCTTGTCGATCTGGGCGCAATCAAAGGCATCATTCCAAGAGAAGAAGGTGCTATCGGGATAAGAGAAGGCACTGTACGGGATATTGCAGTGATATCAAGAGTAAACAGACCGGTATGCTTTGTAATAACCGATTTCAAGAGAAATGAGTCGGGAAAAACAGTGGCGATACTTTCAAGAAGACTTGCACAGGAAAGATGTATGAGGGAATATATTTCCAATCTTGTTCCCGGAGACGTTATAGACGCTAAAATAACTCATCTTGATTCATTCGGCGCATTTGCCGACATCGGCTGCGGTATAGTTTCACTACTCCCTATCGACTCAATATCCGTTTCAAGAATAGATCATCCGAGAGAAAGATTTTCAGTCGGTATGGAGATAAAGGCTGTAGTCAAGACAATAGACAACGGCAGAATAAGCCTCACTCATAAAGAACTTCTGGGTACATGGGAAGAAAATGCCAAAGGCTTCGAGGTGGGCGAAACTGTTGCAGGTATAATACGCTCTGTCGAGGAATACGGAGCATTTGTAGAGCTTGCACCGAATCTTGCCGGTCTTGCGGAAATGAAGGATAACATACATGCAGGTCAGCAGGCAAGTGTTTATATCAAGAATATTATTCCCTCAAGAATGAAAATAAAACTCATAATCATAGATACCTTTGATTACGAATATCATCCTCAGCAGCCAAAATATTTCTTTGAAGGTTCTCACATGGATAACTTCTACTATTCCCCGCCGGCTTCTGAAAAAATAATTGAAACTGTTTTCAGTGAAACACAGGAGCCTGTCCTTTTAAGACAATGCCTGTAAAATCAATGTGGAATGTGGAAAGTGGAATGTGGAATTATTTTAACTAAAATTTATTTCTTGTAAAATCAACTTTTTTGTTGAAATATTATAAAAATTGGTTTATAATAATTTTACAAGAATAATAAATAAGAGGTATTTTATCATGGCGGAAGAAAAAGGACTGCACGACGGACACAGAAAACGTGTAAAAGAACGGTTCATCTCAGAAGGACTCGACAAATTTCAGGATCATCAGATATTGGAGCTATTGCTTTTTTATGCAGTTCCGAGAAAGGATACAAATGAGCTTGCCCATACACTCCTTAACAAGTTCAGGTCATTATCAGGAGTTATGGATGCTCCTATCGAAGTACTGCAAGAAAACGGTCTTAGCGAAAATGCCGCTGTTCTTATAAAACTTATACCTTCCGTTTGTTCAGCTTATCTGAAGGATAAATATACGTCTGCAAAAAAATATCCCATAACACAGGAAAATATCGGTGAGTTTATCCTGCCGTTTTTTGTTGGTATTGATAATGAACAGGTACTTCTCTTACTCTTTGATGCAAAAGGAAATGTACGTTATTGTGATGTGGTAAGCAAAGGCTCTATAAACGCTTCTGAACTGAATATCAAAAAGATAGCGAATATAGCGGCTAAATTCAACATGAGCAGCGCAGTTATAGCACACAATCATCCCAGCGGTATTGCTATGCCTTCAAACGCTGATATCAAGACAACGATAAAGCTCAAGGATTCTCTCCGTGCAGTAGGTGTAGTTCTTTTAGACCATATAATTGTTGCTAACATGACATATATGTCTATGGCTAATTCAGAAGAATACGAAGAAATTTTCATGTAAAAAATAACTTATCACTTTACCTTTCTTATAGTAAAATAACCGCCTGTGGCAGTACAAATGCCACAGGCGGTTATTTTTATATTGTCCTGTTAATTTTTAACAACCTTTACTTTGAAGTATTTCTTTGAAACATTTCCTGCACTGTCCTTTACCTTTACGCTTATATCATAAACAGTTGCAGATTTCGGCTTTATGCTTACAGTGTCATTTGCAGAATAATTCTGTTTCAATGTCCAGCTGTCTGCCGGCTCACGCTTATAGTAAACAGCATACTGATATGGACCTGCACCGTTCTTTGCAGAACAGGATATTTTTATACTTTCACCGAGTACTATACTTTCGGATTCTACTTTTGAAGTATTCTCAGGCTTTGTAACGCTTACTTTGAACGTTCTCTTTGATATAACGCCACGTCCGTCCTTTACCTTTACACTTATATCATAAACAGTGGTGCTTTTTGGTTTTATCGTAATGACATTGTTTGAAGAATAATTCTGCTTGGTAGTCCATTTTGTATCGGCTTCCTTTTTGTAATATACCGCATAGGTATATTCACCAAGTCCACCCTCTGCACTTGCATTTATCTTTATCGACTCACCATAGCCGATATTTGCAGCCGTTACGGATGTATTTTTGAGAGGTGCAAAAACATTGACTGTAAATACCTTATCAACTATCTCGCCCATGCTGTCCTTTATTCTTACACATATATCATAGCTGACAGCTTTTGCAGGCTTTAACTTCAATATCTTGTTTTCACTGAAATCCTGCTTTACAGACCATTCTTTGTCGGAAGACCTTCTGTAATACAGTGCATAGGAATATTCTCCGACACCGCCCTCTGCACTTGCATCAACTGTAACATATCCGCCGAGCTTTACATTTTCAGCTTCAAGAACTGATGTGTTTTTAAGTTCGGTTATCTGTACTTTCTTTCTGCAATTTACTGTTATCTTCTTTGATTCAGGCTCATATTCAAGATCAAGTATTGCATCCTCATCAAGTCCGTAAACAGTAATACTCTTTCCTCTTGAACTAAGCTTTTCAAATGTATATGAAAAGCTCTCTTTATCAGCAAATGTTATTTTAGCACTTTCGGAAAGGCTGTAATATTTCTTGTCCTTGCTGTCATACATGCTGAAACTGAAATTATTGGTACTTTTCGGGGTATAAGATGTTCTGTAAACACCGTCGCTGCCCTTCTTGAAGAATGTATCACGATTGTCCCAGTTATGCTCATCTGTTACATAATAAAGAAGTACATATCTGTCATCTTCGGGCTGCGGCTCAGGATCGGGATCAGGATCAGGATCAGGATTCTGACCTTCATATTTGAAGTTATTGACTGTGTATTTTCCGTTATCCGAGCCTTTTATTGAGAAGCAGTTATACTTATACGCTGACAGGGAAATATCTACAGTCTGATTTGTATTGCTGCCGCCGTCAAATATTATTTTGGTGTATTCGCCCTTTTTGCTGAACTTTACACTGTACACACCTTTATTATCGGAATTTACTCCGATCTTTGAAAGTTTTACACCCGGCCAGCTTGCGTTTGAAGATGAACCGTTCCATGCATAAGCATATACTGAACTCCAGTCCTTATTGTTTACGAAATAATATGTATCATAAATTTCATTATAGCTGATATCTCCGGTATATGCAGACAAAGCTGTTATTCTTGCTTCAAATTCGTCTATAACACTTTTATCTGCTGTTGTCATACCCTTGTATTCATAGTAATACTTTTTGAGTGACTGATAACTGTCGTATGAAGCATACTTGTAATAATCCGAAAGGATATATGAAACCTTTGAAAGCTCGCCTGTAATATCAGTTGTTACATTTGCCAAAGGTCTTGGAGTGCTTTCAGGCAGTACATCTGAATTCTCTGTGCGTGAACCTTCCATTATATAGCTGTACTTCGGATAAATCTTTCCGTCAGTCATATTTACACCGTAGAAAACTATCTCGTTTTCATATACCTCAGTATAATACGCCTGTGAATTAAAGCCCTTTCCACCGTTCCTTTCAAGACCGTCATCGGATGAATTAGGCATTGTTGAACCTGCAAGCGACGGTGTATGTATCATATTTGCCGCTGTACCGTTTTCGTCAGAATAGTTATAATCCATTACGAAATCTTCATGTGTATGTCCGGAAAGGAACATTATATTCGGATAATCTATAAGAAGCTGTTTGAATGCTTTTGTTGATTCATTGTTCTGACCGAGAAGTCCTTTATAATACGGTGCGCTCATTCTGTCGCCTGCGCCGAATTTGTTTATAGGTGCATGCTGTATAAGGAATATATTTTTGCTCTGATAATTTTCTTGTATAAGTTTCTTTGCCCATGCAAGCTGTTCATCTGTAAATTCATCATACTGTTTAGGATCTTTGTTAAGCTCAAGAGCCATAAAGATGAACAGGTCGCCTGTCTTTTCCTCTATCCTGTAGAAATATGGTTTACCGCTGTTTGAACCGTCTGTTCCGGAGCCCTTTACAAACGATTTAAGACCGCTTGAAACTCCCTGACGCATATCATGGTTTCCGTCAGACTCCCATACCATACCTGTATAATCACTTTTGCTGAGTACTTTCTGGTATGCATCCCATTCCTTATCCGGACCGGAATCGTTTGTAACAACATCGCCCGATACGATTATATAGTCAGCGTTGTTATCAACACTGTACTTCAATGCATTTTTAAGATTTGCCTCCGCATTTACATACCAAAGACTTCCCTTATCAATATGTATATCCGAGAACGTACTGAACGTATAAAGCAGATTTCCGCTTGCAGACAATAATTTTTTATTCTGGGGTATGTCATATACAGTACATGCATCAGCGGCAAGAAGTGAACCTGTTGTGGCTATGATCTTTTTCGCATTGGCAGGTATTACTGTATGATAACCCATGTTTACTGTCTTGCTCTCACCGGCTTTAAGCTTGAACTCGCCTATAGGATAATACCCATCAAGTGCCTTGGTATCATCTGCCCAGTAAAGCTTATACGAACCGTCTGTACCGGCTTTGAATGTGATACTTCCCTGTGCATAGCCTGATTTGTCCTTTGCATTGCCGTCAAAGTTATATGTCAGACTTCCGCCTGACGCTTCGGCAGCATAAACGCTTGTTTGTGCTGATAGTGACATCGGCATTGCAAATGATGCTGCAAATAAGATAACGGCTGCTTTTGATAATAGTTTTGTTTTCACAGATATCTTCCTTTCTGTTATTAATTTTTATTAGTATAAATATAACACAATATTTTATTAAAGTAAATAAAAATAAGGCGATTTACTCAAAAAATTACAGTGCACAAAATTGTACACTGTAATTATAGGTTATCGGTCTTTGATTTTCTTTTGTGTTATAACTGCTGCAAGAGAAATTACTGCTATAAGTACGAATAACGGCAGAGCCGTATTATCACCTGTTTTTGGTGTATCTGTTGCGGGTGAAGGCTTGTCCGGCACACTTCTTTCCGGCTCACTGACATATGAAGGTTCATCGGATATTTCAGAATCTTCCGATATTTCGGGTTCTTTCGATATTTCAGAATCTTCCGATATTTCGGGTTCTTCTGATATTTCTGGTTCTTCTGATATTTCTGGTTCTTCCGATATTTCGGGTTCTTCTGATATTTCTGGTTCTTCCGATATTTCGGGTTCTTCTGATATTTCTGGTTCTTTCGATATTTCGGGATCTTTTGATGGATCATAATACTCAAAATGAGGGGTGAGAATAACATCATCATTTACACATGTTTCATACTGGTACATTTTACCTTCTTCATCTTCCCAGTATGGAACATATTTATCCGGATCATCAGGCAATATCGGGAAATTATTATAGATAGGCTTACCTGCCATTACATTGTATGTTTCAATTATTTTTCCGTCAAGCATGTATGTAACGGTAAAATTTGTTTTTGTAAGCTTTTCGTCAATATTATCGTTTATCCATTTCTGTCTTTTCGTAAGCCATGTTCTTATAAGCTCAACCTCTTTTTCAAATTCATATCTTTGACGGTGAGCACCTGTATCTACTCCCCATTTGTCAAAATCATCTTTTGCAGAATTCTCCTGCTCCTGTACATACCGGTCGAATATACCGTCCTCTTTAAGCATATCCGTTATTACAGCATCAAGCTTTTTCCAGCGTTCTCTCAGAAGTGCCTGATATTCAGGCTCATTTAATCTGAGATGATCAAGCCATAAATTTGTTGCCTGACAGAATCCGGCTGTTGTCGGATCAAGAAATCCCATAGTAAAGTCAAAATCCCAGAGCGGTCCCCAGTAAAGCTTATCATCACGCTTTTTATAAAGATAATTGCTCGTAGTATCGAACGCATCGTGATTCAGGATAAATTCCTGTACCCACCAGTAATCCGCAGCCGATTGTATATCCATATAATCCTTATAGGAATTGCCGTCTTTATCTTTGAAGTCATAAGAAAATATGGCATCTTCTGTTTTATTGAGATATGATTCTATATATTTTTTCTGCTCCGGTGTACCTATATCTTCTCCGTCATCAGTCCAGAACTCAGGTGATTCAAACCAGAGAGGCATCTCCCTTTTTGTTTTAAAAGTATTTTCAGACGGATACTGCTTAAAAAATGATGGTGCAGGATTAAGTGCAAGAAGATAACCGCCTGTTATTTCGGGTTCTTCGTTATCTTTTGGTTTAAGCTCGTCAATATCTACTCTTGATTTATCTATACGCACTGTTTCAGCAAGATAATAGCTGCCTGCATATTCGCCGTTCATAACAAGATCTACAGGAAGCATTTTCGGAGTAAATTCAAGTCCCATCTGTTCGCCGATATAGCTTACAAGCCTGTTCCTTATCATACTTCCGTCATATCTGTTTGCAAGAATTGCCCAGTGCTTGTTCTTGCCCATGCCCAAAAGTTCCGCTTTTTTGTCAAGCTTGATCTTATACGGCTTTTTATCAGCCATCCATGAAAAATTCCCACGGCCTCTTATGTAATCAAGCTGGAGTTCGTCCGTATCTTCAAGCACAGTATCGCTGTAGTCGCCCTTGTAATTATCGGGAACGTCTATCTTTATTGTACCTGTGCATTTTACGGAATGGTCAGTACTTTTGTTCATCTCCTCGATAGTACCATAGCCCTCTGCATTTTCGTCAATCGTCAGGTACACTACAGGGATATTATTATCCTCAAGCATACTCAACGTTCCGGACTCGGCAACGACAGGAAATGCAGGAAGCATCATGGCTGCCGATACGGTCAATGCAGCCATCAGCTTTGCACAAAAGCTAAAACGTCTTTTCATTTTCATCCTCCTTGGATATTTTTTTGATATTGATTATATCACAATATTTATAACTCCGCAATATAAAAGCGATAAAATTCAACATATGACTACAGCCTGTCTGAACAGCTCATCATATCTTGTTTTTAAAAGATTTATACGGTATTTTTCTATGCGTCCCGTATATGGATCGGCTATATATGAAATATCTCCCTCATGTCCTAAAAGCACAGTACAATGCTCACGGGCATACCATACAAGCTTTTTACCGTTTATTACCCATTCGGTACTGTAATATCCCTTTTTCATTCCAATAGTACACCATATCATTACCGGAATATCTGAATCTGTAAATACAAACAGTTCTTCAAGCTGCCTGCCGCTTATATTCCTTGCTTTCATTTCAGAACCTCTGTTTTCAAGATATCTGTTCGCAGCATTTACTATCGCAGGCGCATAACAGCCGTATGAATCCGTTCTTGAAGGATCGCCTGCAAATATATAACGAAAATCCGCTTCCCCTATGTTTCCCTTTTCAAGATATTTTTCCGCCAGCTCACATTTATCCGTATCAAAGCCATAATACATCAGAACCATAGCAAGAGATGTTATTTCGCAGCCTGTAGGCAGTTCGGGGTGCTGATTTAAAGGTATGAATTTATCAAGCATACACATTCCCTCCAATAACATAGTCAGTAAAGTATATTCATAACAAAGCTTTGATAAAACATTATTTGCGTATAATACATGCCTTGATTTTTTGCACTTATTAGTATAAAATAATATAGGTAGTAAATGCTGATAAAAAATATGTGTCCGGCAGAATGCCGGTGAAATGAGGATAATATGGAAAAAATCAAATTTGCAGCTCCGTGTCTGCTCGGTATAGAAGGAATATGCGCAGATGAATTTAAACGTCTTGAAATAGAAAATGTATGTGCGGAAAACGGACGTGTTACATTCGAGGGAGATATGAATACACTTGCAAGAGCAAATATCTGCTCACGCTATGCCGAAAGAATACAGATACTTCTTGCGGAATTTCCGGCTTATACATTCGATGATCTCTTTGAGGGAGTAAAAAAAATACCGTGGGAAAACTATATCGGAGAAAAAGAGGCTTTTCCTGTTAAAGGTCACAGTGTAAGCTCAAAGCTCACAAGCATACCCGCCTGTCAGAAGATAATAAAAAAAGCCGCTGCCGAAAGGCTTTCAAGAAAATATCATACATCATGGCTCGAAGAAAGCGGGAGTCTGCATCAGATACAATTCCTTATAATGAAAAACAAGTGCAGCATAATGCTCGATACATCAGGTCAGGGACTTCATAAAAGAGGCTACCGTGCAAATGCGGCTGCCGCTCCCATAAAAGAAACTCTCGCCGCAGCTATGGCAGATCTTTCAAGAGTAAGACCATTTTCAACAGTTATAGATCCGTTCTGCGGTTCGGGTACAATACTGATAGAATCCGCTCTTAAAGCACTGAATATCGCTCCGGGTATAAAAAGAAGCTTTGCCGCAGAAAAATGGAACATCTCACCCTCGTCCGTATGGAGCAGTGAAAGAGAACGTGCTATTGATATGATAAGGCATGATGCGGAATTTCAGGCTTTCGGATATGATATTGACGATGAAGCCATTGCGCTTACTCTCGAAAATGCTAAAAAAGCCGGCGTTGAAAAACGCATACACGCTGTAAAACGTGATATCAAGGACTTTGAGGAAACACATGAACGTGCAGCCGTTATATGCAATCCGCCATACGGTGAAAGACTTCTTGATATGGAACAGGCAAGAGAACTGTATAAAATAATGGGTGAAAAATTCGTCAAAAGGGACGGCTGGAGCTACAGCATAATAAGTCCCGATGACAATTTTGAAAATATATTTGGCCGTCAGGCTGACAAACGCCGAAAGCTTTATAATGGCATGATAAAATGTCAGGTTTATATGTACTTCAAAAAATAAGATATGCCCTTGCAGAGAGGATGATAAACAATGAGTTTTGTACATTTACATGTCCATACAGAATACAGCCTTCTTGAAAGTGCATGCAGGATAAAAGACCTTGTTAAAAAAGTCAAAGATTCAGGACAAACTGCTGTTGCAATTACAGACAGTTCTGTTATGTACGGCGTAATAGACTTTTATAAAGCCGCAAAAGCCGAAGGTATAAAGCCTGTTATCGGATGTGAGATGTGTATAAGCCGTGATACAGAAAAAAGCAGCCTTATACTTCTTTGTGAAAACAATACCGGATATCATAATCTTATGAGGCTCAATTCCGCTGCAAGAACAAAGGACGATATTTACGATACAAGCATAGATATAACTCTGCTTGAAAAGTACCATGACGGACTTATAGCCATGTCGGGCGGTCTTTCGGGAGAAATAGCAAAATGCCTTCTCCGCAACGACTATGAAAGTGCCAAAAATACAGCACTGCAATATAAAAACATATTTGGTGAGAACAATTTCTTTATTGAACTTCAGAACCACAATACAGAGGAACAAAAATACATACTTCCTATGCTTGTAAAGCTTTCAGATGAATGTGACATACCTCTTGCGGCTTCAAACAACTGCCGCTATACAGAGCAAAACGATCATCCGCTTTTAATGGTGCTTAACTGCATAAAAAGCGGTCATACTCTCAGTGATAATGATGAAGTACGGGCTATACCCAATGAGCTTTATATCAAGAGCGAAGATGAAATGCTGTCGCTTTTTCCCGATAATCCCGAAGCTGTGGAAAATACAGCGGCTATTGCAGAAAGATGCAATGTAGAGATAGAATTCGGCGTACCTAAGCTGCCGAATTTCAGAACGCCCGAAAATACCGATCATTATGAATATTTCCGCAGTAAGTGCTATAAGGGACTTTATGCTAAATACGGAAATGAGCCTGACAAATCAATAATTGACAGGCTTGAATATGAGATGAAAACCATAAATGAAATGGGTTTCACCGATTACTTCCTTATTGTAAGCGACTATATAAATTATGCCAGAAGTCATGATATACCCGTAGGTCCCGGCAGAGGCTCAGGCGCAGGCAGTCTTGCGGCTTACTGTACAGATATAACGGGTATTGATCCGATAAAATATGACCTTATCTTTGAAAGATTTCTCAATCCCGAAAGGGTAAGCATGCCCGATCTTGATATAGATTTCTGCAAGGAAAAACGTCAGGATGTAATAAAATATGTAAGGGAAAAATACGGGAATGAAAATGTTGCTCAGATAATCTCTTTCGGTACACTGGCAGCCAAAGCCGCTGTGCGTGATATAGGACGGGTAATGGATATACCGCTTCAGACATGCGACAAGATCGCAAAACTCATACCATATGAACCTGATATAACAATATCAAAGGCTCTCGAAAAATCAGCCGAACTTAAAAAATTGTACAACGAATATTCCGCTATACAAAGACTTCTTGATACAGCAAAACGTCTTGAAGGTCTCCCCCGTCACGAAATGACACATGCGGCAGGTATTGTTATAACAGATTCTCCCGTGTGTGAATACGTTCCGATATCAAAAAATGATGATATCATAGTTACTCAATATACAATGACCGAGCTTGAAGAACTCGGGCTTTTAAAAATGGACTTTCTCGGTCTGAGAAACCTCACTATCATACATGATGCAGAATCAGGCATAAAAAATACTCAGCCCGATTTTTCAATAAGAAACATACCCGAAAATGACAGAAAAGTATTTGAACTTTTATCACGAGGAGATACCGAGGGTGTGTTCCAGCTTGAATCGGCAGGCATAAAAAGAGTACTCAAAAAGCTTAAACCCCGTAACATTGAGGATATAACAGCCGTACTTGCTCTTTACCGTCCCGGTCCTATGAACTCTATTGATAAGTATATAGAAAACAGACGTTTTCCACAAAAAATATCCTATCTTCATCCCATGCTAAAACCTATACTTGAAGTTACATACGGCTGTATAGTATATCAGGAACAAGTCATGCAGATATTCCGCAGACTTGCAGGCTATTCTCTCGGACGTGCAGACATAGTAAGACGTGCTATGTCAAAGAAAAAGAAAGATGTTATGGAAAAAGAAAAAAACATCTTCATAAACGGATGTACCGATAATGGCATACCGCAGAATATTGCCTTACAAATATTCAATGAAATGGAAAGCTTTGCTTCATATGCCTTCAACAAATCACACGCTGTAAGTTATGCCATTCTTTCCTATCAGACAGCATATCTTAAATGCAATTATCCCGAACAATTCTTCAAAGCTCTGCTTTCAAGCGTTTCTGATGACCTGTCAAAAATAGCAATGTATGCCGATGAATGTTCACGCTTCAATATAAAACTGCTGTCACCAAACGTAAACAAAAGCGAGCTGAATTTTACAACCGAAGGAAAATGCATAAGATACGGTCTTTCAGCCATAAAAGGTCTGCCTAAAAATATCATTACAAATATCATAGAAGAACGCAGCAACGGTGCTTATACTTCATATTACGACTTCTGCAAAAGAATGAGGAGCCGTGAGCTTACAAACAGATCTCTTGAAATACTGATAAGATGCGGTGCTCTGGACTGTCTTGGCGCACACCGTTCTCAGATGTTAAAGACAATAAACACTATACTTGAACATATAGATTCACAGCTTCAAAAAGAACAAAGCGGTCAGCTTGACCTTTTCGACTCGTTTTCTGAACAATCTTCGGATAATTTCAAGCTTCCGGATATAGAAGAAGAAAGATTCTGTGAGCTTCTCGAAATGGAAAAACAGTCCTCCGGAATTTACTTTTCGGGACATCCTCTTGATGAATACGATGAACTTATAAAAAAGGTATCTCCCGATAAGATAAAGGATATAATATTTGATGACGGCTCAAAATATACCGACGGTAAAAATGTAACGCTTATAGCCGCTATAGACAAGCTTGATATAATGTCAGCAAACAACGGACAGCCTATGGCTGCCGCATTGATAGAGGATAAAAGCGGTTCCGCAAAAATGATTATATTTCCTCAGACTCTTTCAAAATACGGGAATATCTTAGGCGAAGGAAATATAAGACTTATACATGCTTCTGTTGCCGAGCGTGAAAACGAACAGAAAAAGCTCATATGCAATTCAGTCATTACTATGCAGGAAGTAACCGCACAAAAAACTCCTGTACAAAATGCTTCTGTACCAAAAACTCCTGTAAAAAAAGCTCCTGCAAAAAGACCGGGACTTTATATCCGTGTCCCGAACCTCAAAAGCAGGGAATTTATCAGGGCTAAACAAATAACGGATATTTTTGACGGTCAGACACCACTCTATTTCTACACTACCGATGACAGTTTATTACATATGGCACCGGGAAAACTTTTCGTTGATATAAACGAAGTAATGATACATGAGCTGAAAAAGCGTCTCGGTGACGAAAATGTTAAAATTGTATAAAGACAAGGGGGAAACTATACGGACGATATAAATTTAATTGACTATGCAAAAACACAAAAAAAGAACTTTAAAAGACGGCTCTCCCTTGTATGCCTGTGCGGTATAGCCTCGGCACTTCTGACACAGACAGCTGGCTTTTTTATCGTACTTTCCGGTATAAGCAAAACAAAAACGGGCTACTACCTTTCAATCATAGTACTTTCATTTTTATCTGTATTTGTACCTGCACTTATATTTTCACAGGCAACCGGCGGAATAAGAAAAGCTGTTGCCGACAGGAAAAAGAAAACAGGCGCACTTGACAGTACGCTTTTAGTTATATTCGGCTTTTCCGGCTGTATCATAACAAATTTCCTTATCGCTTTAATATCGGCGCTTTTTCCTTCACTGAACGGTCATCACATATCAGCATCTTCTACTGATATCTACACTGTCATACTGCTGACATTGTCAATGGCTGCCGCACCTGCAATATTTGAAGAAATAGCCTACAGGGGATTTGCGGTTTCGGCTCTGAAAAAGAACGGCTATGTCTATTCGATAATAATATCCTCTGTCATATTCGGTATGCTCCATTCTGATATGTCAACAGCTATTTTTGCAGCAGTAAGCGGTGTGATATTTGCAGTTATACGCATACGCTCCGGAAGAATAATATTCTCTGTTACCGTACACTTTCTTAATAACGCACTTGCTGTTGCGGGAAATACTGCTTTGAAGATAATAGGCACAGAAAAGTACACAACTGTATATTTTACAGTACTTTCCGCTGCCGCAGTTCTTTTTGCATTATGCTTTTCCATACTTAAAAAACGAAAAGTATTTCTGAACAGTAAAAAAACATCTCCGCAGGATAATAAGGATATTATAACCGAACTTTCACCATTACAAAAGATTATATACACCTTGGCTTGTCCTGCATTCATCGCATTTATTATAATAACATTCCTTTTGAAATATCTATGATAAACGGAGCTTGTATATATGACTAATGACGAACGATTTATGCTTGAAGCTATCAAACAGGCTAAAAAAGCTCTTGAGCTTGATGAAGTACCAATAGGCGCAGTCGTTGTAAAGGACGGTGAAATAGTAGGTACAGGATTCAACAGACGTGAAACGGGCAAAAATGCACTGTATCATGCAGAGATAGCTGCAATAGATGAAGCCTGTAAAAAACTGGGCGGCTGGCGGCTATGGCAATGTGAGCTTTATGTAACACTTGAACCGTGTCCGATGTGTGCGGGAGCAATAATCAATTCACGCATAAAGCGTGTGATTTACGGCTGCAAAGACTATAAAGCCGGCTCTTGTACATCTGTTATAAATCTTTTTGATCTGCCCTATAATCACAGACCTGAATGTATCGGCGGCATACTTGAAAATGAATGCTCAGCCATGCTTTCCGACTTTTTCAGAAATCTCAGAAAAAGAAAAAATGCAGAAAAAAAGCCTCCGGATTGAACCGGAGGTTTTTTGTTTATCGTTTGCTTGCTGCCATAAAGCGAAGTATATAGAGGAAAAGATTTATAAAATCAAGATACAGTTCAAGCGCTGTATTTACCGAAGCTTTTTTAAGCATTTCCTCGTCATGTGAATAATAATTGTAGCCTGCTTTTATTTTTTTGGTATCGTATGCAGTAAATCCTACGAATAGCAGGATACCGGCAATACTTATAACAAGTGAAAGTCCATCCATGCGGAACAACATAGCTACAAGGGAATATACTATCAGAACTATCAGACCTATGGTAAGTATCGGTCCTAACTTTGTAAGGTCACGTTTTGTTATAATGCCATAAACTGAGAAAGCTATAAACAGTACTGCTGTTGCAGCAAATGCAAATACTGCATCCTTGCCGCCGACTGACACCAATATGGGCGAGATAGTTATACCGTTCACCGCAGAATACAACAGGAAACATACCATACTTGCAGTATAGGAAAGTTTACGGATAAAAAATCCTAATGCAACTACAAGAATTACTTCTGCAACAAATGCACCCATAAATACAGTGTAAAACTTCTCAACAAAAGCCGGATTGTTTGTGAGTACAGTCATCAGAATAAAGCCTATGATAAATGTTATCGAAAGACCTCCGCCGAGCCATGCATAAACCTTCTTGCTGTATTCGGCAAGGCTTATTTTGGACTCGCTGTATGTTCTCTGACCTGCCATCGACTGATTGTAATAGCCGTTATTCATCTGCTGATAATTTCCGTTGAAATTCTGCTGCTGTCCATAGCCATTATTATACTGATTATAACCGTTTGGCTGCTGTCCGTAGCCATTATTGTTATACTGGTTATAACCATTCTGCTGCTGTCCATAACCGTTGTTGTACTGATTATAGCCATTCGGCTGCTGTCCGTAACCGTTGTTGTACTGATTATAACCATTCGGCTGCTGTCCATAACCATTGTTGTACTGATTATAACCGTTTGGCTGTTGTCCGTAGCCATTATTGCCGTTTGGATATCCGTTATTTCCGTTATTCATAATGACACCCTTTCATGTATTCAATATTTACAGTAAACGACAAATGAGTTTTGATGTTCACCATATAATATAAATATAACTCTTTTTGTTTTCAAAGTCAATTATATTTATATCCAAAAAACAGTAATACATTCAATACTTTAATATATCAAAGAACTATATCGCTCTGGTGCAGCCTCTTTTCAAAGAAGTCCATAACCTTTATGAGAGGCAGTCTGATTATAAGTCCGATAAATAGTGCTGCCGGTACAAAGCAAAGCAGCAAGAGAACATTTCTCCAATAATTGCTCATATCCGGACCTGCAATTGCTTCTCTGAGAATATCGTTTCCGTAACGGAATGGAAGGAACGGTGCAATATCCTGAAACGGCTGCGGAAGGAGCTGTATCGGGAATGTTCCGCCCGAACCTGCTACCTGTAAAACAAGTATGATTACAGAAATTGCCTTTCCTATAACATTGAATGCCGCTGTTAGAGAATAGATTATTATTGAATATACAAATCCTGATATCATACATCCGAGAACAAACAGAGTTTTATTGCTGCACTGTATGCCGAGGAAATAAAGATCTCCGAGCGATATTATCAATGACTGGAGCTGACTTATCAGGAAGAATATTATATATCTTCCGAAAAATATCTGTGTTTCATTAAGTTTTGTCATAGCAAGGCGGCGTTTCTTTTTAAGTTCAAGGCTTATTATAGCACTTAAAACTATACCGCCTACCCATATGCCGAGAGATGTATAAAACGGTGACATAGCCGTACCGTAATTATCTATAGCATACATACGGTGTGTTTCAGCTTCGGCAGGATCAGAGAAAAATCCGCTTAACGCATCCGGATCTCCTAATATTTTCCTTATGAAATTCAGAAGCTCATCCTCATTCTCTATTGATTCAGCTTTTTTGATAAGATCATCTATATCTTTCTTTGAATCGGCTATTATTTCTTTTGCACCCGAAAAAGTCTTTTTGAGATCTTTAAGTACATCTATCGAACTTGTTATAGTTTTTTCAAGCTTTGGCAGATCATGATTTGTATTTGAAAGAAAATCTGACAATTTATCAATGGTCTTATACAAATCATTTACAGATGAATTTATAGAACTTTTAAGGTTACCAAAACGCATTTTTACAAGTGCTGTCTCATTTTTACCTGAAGTAACCATTTTTCTTATATCATCCTGTATCTCCTTAGGCAGTTTGCCTGTAGACGTTATCAGATCGGCAGCATTTATGAGTTTATCCTGTATTGCCTGCTGGTGTTCATTTATAGAATCCAGTTTATTTATCAGAAACGACATATCTACACCGAATGAACTCTGCATACCCTGAAGTATAATTTTCAGATAGCCGTTTATGCTTATTATCTTTCTGCTTATGCTTCCTATCTGTATAAGCTCGTCAGCCGCATCCTTAGAACCGCTTTCAAGACCGTCAAATACCTTTTTGAGTCTGTTGTCGATATCATCATAAAGTTTCTCAACGGAATTTATTATTTCTTCAACAGACGCTACTAATCTTGAATTGAATGACTTTGTAGAATTCATTACTGACTCAAGATCATTTCCGAGACTTTTAATCGAAAGTATTATATCAGACAATCCCGGCATTATATCAAGATTAGCTTCAAGAAGGCTTTGGAGTGTATCTGTCAGATTTTCAAAAACACCCATGCCGCTATCGAAATTGCCAAGCTCGGCAGAAAGCTTTGTAAGGTCTTCAATAAGCTTTTTAAGGACAGTATCCTTATTTTTAACTACCTCATCGGTCGTTATGTTGAGCGTCTTTGCTATAATATTTGTAACCTCTTCAACATATGCCGCTTTAAGCTCTGAAACGACAGTATTAACACCCGTATTTGTTATCTTTGGTGAGATAGCATTTATTTTTTCATTTACATAGTAATCTATCTTTGACTGTACAAATTCTCCTGTAGTTATTGACAGAAGATCTTCACTGAAGTTCTCGGGTATAACCACTGCCGCATAATATCTTCCCTTGTCAACACCGTCTATGGCTTCCTGCTCATCAACAAATTTCCAGCCCATTTTATCATTGGCTTTCAGCTTTTCTATGAGCTTATCACCTGCATTAACGCTTATCGACTTGAAAGTATAACCCTTATCATTGCTGCATACGGCAAACATAAGATTTCCTGTTGCAGAATACGGATCCCAGTTTGACGCTATATTGAACCATGAATATAATGCAGGAAGTACAGATATGCCTATTATTACAATAAAGGCAATTATATTTCTGACGATACTTTGTATATCACCAAGAAATATTCTGAATATGTTTTTCATATCATTACACTTCTCCTTTTTCGTTTTTATTCCATTGCAATAATATCACAGTTAATTTTCAGGTGGTTCTCCGTACTCCTCATCGTCCTCGAGTTCATCATCAAGCTCGTCCTTCAATCCGAGCATTTCTTTGTAGGTATCATACCTGTAATCAGCAGTTATCATCACTGCAATACATGATATTATTACAGTTATCCAGAGTATGAGTGCTATAACCTTCATAGCATTACTCAGCATAAGCAGCACTAACACAATTAATGACAGAATTATAATTGCAACTCCTGCTTTTCTGTATTTAAAACGCTTTTGGTTGTATTCCTCATACTTTTTATAAACTGCAAGATAAGTCAGATGCTCCTGTTCAGACTGCGGAACTGCTTTGTTTTTATCACCGTCCGGCTTCTCAGCATACACATTTGTATTCTCCTGTATGTTTATATTTTCATCAACCGCCATATTTTTAACACCCCTTTCCTTATAAATTTGCCTGTATATTAAGCATTGTTGTATGATATTCACTTTTTCTTTAAATAATCACACTATGAAATATTATATATATAAAAATCAATCGTGTCAAATAAATTAAAGCAAATTCCGGACAATTTCAAAAATATGTACAAAAACGGCTGCCGGTACACCCCCGACAGCCTTAATAATGTTATTTTACGTACACGATTTTTTATCATCGTGCACATTCCCCTCATCAAGAAATTCATCATAATAATCAACTGCATCAATATGCTCATTGTTCGTCATACCGTTTGAAATAAATGCTGTATAATCTTCAATGCCGTAGCGGCTGTTTTCATACGATATTCCCGAACCGTCAAAAAGCTGACCGTCTTTTTCCTGACTGATGTTCTTATTACTCTTTTTCAAAAGCTCACCGCCATACTTTAAATTTACGGACTTTTATATCCGTAAATAGTATGGGCAGAAACATGCTGATTTATTATTAAAGAGAACCGATGTCTGTAAGCTCATACGGTGTCTGCTGATAAACAAAGTAATTCAGCCAGTTTGAATAAATTATTGTGGCATAGCTTCTCCATGTAAGTGCCGGCAATGCTCTCGGATCATTTCCGGGAAAATAATTATAAGGAAGCTGGGGCTTCATTCCCTTGTTTCTGTCACGAAAGTATTCATTAGCAAGAGTATTCCTGTCATATTCGGCATGACCGAAAACAAAGAATTGTCTGCCGTTCTTCTTTGCAACTATCGCAACACCTGCTATATTTGAGGATGCAAGTATTTCAAGTTCGGGATGTTCCCTTATATCAGAACGATGTACGCCTGTATATCTTGAATGCGGAAGAAGTATCTTATCATCGCAGCCTCTCATAAGCGGATGAAAAATATCCATTACCCTGTGAACATAAATTCCCGAAAGCTTTTCATCAAGAGTATATTTCGGTACCCCGTAATGATAATATATTCCTGCCTGAGCACCCCAGCATATATGCATGGTACTGTAAACATGAGTCGTTGACCAGTTCATTATAGTACAAAGCTCTTCCCAGTAATCAACATCTTCAAACGGCAGTTTTTCAACAGGTGCTCCTGTTATTATCATACCGTCAAAATACTGCTCCTTGATATCATCAAACGTCTTATAAAATGCTGTAAGATGATCGGCAGGCGTATTTTTGGACGTATGAGTAGCAGTCTGCAAAAGCTCTACATCCACCTGTAACGGACTGTTTCCCAAAAGCCTCAGAAGCTGAGTTTCAGTTTCTATTTTGTTAGGCATAAGATTCAGGATCACTATTTTCAGCGGACGTATATCCTGTGTTATCGCCCTTTCGTTAGTCATAACAAAAATATTTTCAGATTCCAGCGTTTTCGTAGCCGGTAGTCCGTTCTGTATTTTTATAGGCACAACGATTCACTTCTTTCTTTATTATTCTCTTTAATAAAATTTTACATATGAAAATGCCGCTGTGTAAATAGGCGGCATTTATCATTGCTGCAAAATAATTTTTCTTTATCATAAAACTTGTATCAATCGTTATTATTTCCCAACACAAGCTTTATTTGTTCTTCGGTAAAACCGTTTTTTCTCATATTCTTTATGATAATATCTCTTTCCTTAGTTCTGCCCTCAGCCAAGCCTTTTTCTCTGCCCTCAGCTAAGCCTTTTGCTAAACCTTCTGCTAAACCTTCTGCTAAACCTTCTGCTCTGCCTTCACGTCTTGAACCTATTATAGCTGATGCCTCATCATGCATACGCTTTTCACGATAATATGCCTCTCTTTTCAGCTTTTCATCAGCACTAAGCTCACGAAGTTTGACTATTGTTTCGTGAACTTCGGGAATTGTGGATTTATTCTGAATTTCCATAAGATCACTCTCCGTTTCCGCATTTATAAGGTAAAGCCAATCCTCCATACGTCTGTTCTTCTTGAATTTTCCGAGTTTTTTAAGTTCAAAAAAATGTATAGCAAACTTATCTGTCAGAAGCTCTCCACGTTCATTTTCAAGTATCCTGAAATTCGAGTGATAGTCCTCACAGTCAAACAGGTCAAAATTTATGATATTTATACATATCGTTTGTTTCAGTTCACCGTATTCTTCTCCGACTTTTAGTTCTTCACTGTAAAGTTTCGACCAATAAAAAAGAGTTCTGTCCTTGAAATCAGGCTCACGGTTCACCTGCATCTCAATATTAACTATCCTGTCGTCAACATCCATCTTGATATCAAGTCTGCTGAATTTCTGATCAAGATATTCCGGTACAAGCTCAACATTTTCTATATAAACGGCTTTTATATCATTACGGGGTATCTCCAGAAGATCGGAAATAAATGCCGCTATGATATTTTCATTCTTTGCATTTCCGAATATGCGTTTGAATATTATGTCAAGCTTCAATTTAACGATACGTTCATCACTGTACATAGGTATCACTCTCCTTTCTCTCTCTTATTATAACACTTTCCCTGACATTATTCAAGAAACATACAAAAAGTTATTTATCTTCCAGTGAAGCAGCCGCAAGTATTGATGCAAGTCTGCCGGTATGGAAATTGAGAGAACCCTGCATCCATACAGCATATGGCTCACGCAGAGGTGCATCAGCAGAAAGCTCTATTGAAGAACCGAGCGTGAATGCACCTGCCGCCATTATTACTTTGCTGTCATATCCCGGCATATCCCACGGCTCAGGTGTTACAAATGAATCTATCGGCGATGCCATCTGTACTCCCTGACAGAATGATATCAGCTTTTTCTCACTGCCTAAAAGAAGTGCCTGTATTATATCTCCACGTTCTTCGTTATATCTTGGTGTAACTTCATATCCTAAAAGCTCATACAATGCCGATGTGAATATCGCTGTTTTTAAAGCCTCGCCTGTAACATGCGGTGCACTGAATGCCCCCATGAAAAGTTCACGGTTATTTCCGAGTGTACAGCCTATCTCTTTTCCCGTTCCCGGTGTCGTAAGACGATAGCTGCAATCCTCAACAAGCTTTTTTTTGCCTGCTATATATCCTCCCGTCGGCGCTATTCCTCCGCCTGGATTTTTTATCAGCGAGCCTGCCATAAGATCAACACCTGTCTGACCGGGTGTTACCTTTTCCACAAATTCACCGTAACAGTTATCCAGCATTACAATACAATCGGGTGCAAGAGAATGTGCAAGCTCCGCTATCTCCTTTATATCCTTTGCCGTAAGCGTAGGTCTGAGTGAATAACCTCTTGAACGCTGTATGTAAACCATCTTTGTATCCGGCTTTATACGCTGTTTCATGGCATCGGTATCTACTCTGCCGTTTTCAAGAAGATCTATCTGCTCATAGTTTATTCCGAACTCTTTGAGTGAGCCTGAATAATTTCCTCCTATACCTATAACTCCCTGTAATGTGTCATACGGCATACCTGTAACGGATATCATAGTATCTCCCGGTCGGAGAACACCGAAAAGTGCTACTGTGAGTGTATGAGTACCGCTTGCAAAATTATGTCTTACAAGCGCATCCTCCATATCAAAAACCTCTGCAAAAACTTCATCAAGTGCTTCTCTGCCCCTGTCACCGTATCCGTAACCCGTTGACGCTGCAAAACAGCTTTCGCTTATCCTTGCATGCTGAAATGCTCTGAGCATTTTAAGCTGATTGTATTCTGTTATATCATCAGTCTTTTCAAGGTACTCTCTGCACATCCTCATAGCTTCATCGGCTGCTTCGAGCACCTTTTTATCCGCATTATAAAACGGTATTTCCATTTTTCTTCCTCCGAAATCTTCCTTTATTTTATATGAACCCAAGCTGTTCATAAAATTCCTTGTTTCTGTCCTTCAACCGAACAATAAATATTTCCCTGTTTCCAAGCATTCTGCAAAGCTCGCTTACACATACAGAGCCAAAACCAAGTCTGCGGTATTCCCTTTTGACTGCCACAGCACCTATAACCGCACAGCTTTCCGACTGTGCAACAGTCATGGCACATGCAGCATATTCTCCTTTATATTCCACCGCAATACACTTTGCTGTCCCATGCCTTATTTTATGTGACATATCAAGTATGAAATCCTCATACTTCGGAACATCAAATCCACTCTCACGGCACAGTTCCAACAATCTGTAAACATTGTTAATATCAGGAGTATATACAAGTTCTGCACCATCTTTAAGAACAGTCCTTATTTCTTCACGGCACACAAGCTGCATTATAATACTGTCATTATTTACCGCAAATTTATTGCTTCCGGTTATACCGATAAATTCTCTGAGTTCATCAGCATCACTGTTTTCTGTTGTAAATACCGTTATATCGGAATAATATTTTGCTGCTGCCGAAACAGGCTTTCCACTATCATCATATTGCAGCCAGAATTTTGCAAAATCATATCCTGTACCGTAGCTTTCAAGCAGACATGATATACGGCATGCATTTATATCAGCTGTATTTACAAGTGCTGAAAGCTCTCCGGCATTTTTTTCATCAACAAGTACTATCATAAACCAAGTATCTTTTCTGCCGAGGCTTTTACAACTGAATATACAGCCTCCATATCTTCAATACTTGCAAGGCTGCTTGAAGAATGTATATATCTGCATGGCACGGAAACTGCCATTGTACGCACACCGCCTCTTGAACAGTGTATTGCGCCCGCATCATTTCCGCCGGCTATCATAGTTTTTGTCTGAGCCTTTACTCCTAAGGTCTTTGCACATTCCATTCCGATATTGTAGTATTCCCTGTCATATATAGTTGCCCTGTCCATAAAGGTTATTACAGCGCCGTTTCCTACACTGCATACACGTTTTTCATTTTCAGCAAACGGAACGTCTGATGCCGTAGTAGCCTCTATTACTATTGCACAATCTGGAGCTACGGTAAAAGCGGCTGTTTTTGAACCCCTCAGTCCGACTTCTTCCTGCACTACAAAGCTGAAATACATATCGTATTCAAGCTCGCTTTTTATAAGCTCTATAAGCACAAGACAGCCGAAACGGTCATCTATTGCCTTTGAAATTATCCTGCAGTTCTTATTTTCATACGGTGAACCGAAAGCTATCATGTCACCTAAAGAAACATACTTTTCAGCTTCTTCCCTGTCCTTTGCACCTATATCTATACAAAGTGAAGAAACAGGCGGATACTTTTTCTTTTCATCCGTTTTCAGAAGGTGTACAGGCTTTGAACACACAACACCCTTTATCTTATTTTTGCCTATATTCACGCTCTTGGCAAATGCCGCACTGTCATTCACGCCGCCTACAGCTTCAAATTTAAGTGTACCGTCACTGTTTATATATGTAACAATAAATCCTACCTCATCCATGTGAGCGGATATCAGCATTTTTTTAGACGGAGTTTTCTTTCCTTTTTTAAATACAATTATATTTCCTGAATTATCCGTCTTTATATCATCTGCAAATGAAGATATTTCCTCAAGTATGATATTTCTTACCTCATCCTCTTGTCCCGATATACCGTCAGCGGTACATAATCTTTCAAGCAGCTTATAGTCAAGCATTTTCAGCACCGCCTTCCGTTATATATACTGCAAGCAGCCCGGATATTTTTTCCATATCTTTCAGTGAAACTATTTCAGTCTGTGTATGCATATTCTTAGACGGTACAGATATAACACCTGTTTTTACTCCGCTTCCCGAAACAGCTATCTTATCGGCATTAGTACCTGTAAGACTTCCGCTTACTTCATAGTCACATTCCATACCAAGACGCTTTGATATATCAATAAGCTTGTTTGTAACGCTGCCCGACAGTACAGGTGCTATGCTTATTATACCTCCGCAGCCGATAGCACCGCTCTTTTCGGCAGGAACACCCTCCTGTTTTGCAAAGCCTACATCTATAACGACTGCTTCATCAGGATTCAGACTGAACGCAGCCGTCTGTGCACCGGATTCATTTGTTTCCTCCTGAACAGAAAATACAAACGATACTCTGCACGGTAAAGTCTTGTCTTTCAAAAGATGTATAGTATTTATCAGAACGGCACAGCCTGAACGGTTATCAAGTGCAGATACAGCTATACAGTCATTAAGAAGCTCGGTATATCTGCTGCAAAGTATTATGCTGTCACCCAAAGAAACAAGCTCTCTGACTTTATCAGCCGGAAGTCCTGTATCAATCCATATCTTATCCTTTGACGGTTCACTGTCACCGTCAGTAAGGTGCGGCGGAACGGTACATACAACACCGAGTATTTCCTCCCTGCCAAACACCTTCACGGCACTGCTCGGAAGTGTTCTCAGGTCAATTCCGCCTACGTTTTCAGCCTTTATAAAGCCCTCATCATCTATATATGTAACGATAAGTCCTATCCTGTCGATGTGTGCATCTATCATTATATGCTTACCGGCATTCATATCTCCCAATGAAGCAATAATATTTCCGTTCTTATCAACGCTCACATCGGCACTGTCACCTATAAGTTCCTTAACGACAGTGAGCATCCCGGACTCTCTGCCCGAAATGCCCATGTCAGCACACAGTTCCTTTAATATCTCATTCATCATCATACGTCCTCAGTTTTTATTGAATTTATCTGTAAGCAGAGTATATTTCGCATTGGTTATCGTATCACCGTCAACAGGTGTTTTATCAATGCTCATAGCCTCGGCAAATGTAAAGTTTCCGTCATTTGTAACGGCTTCCTTGTAAGTTACAAAACCGTTATAGTTATTGAAATCCTTATCCATATCTATACTTGCCATGCCATCATCATTAAGAAAATAATTTATAGTTGCGCTTTTATAGGAATATTCATCATGGAATTTCAAAAACGCATCCGTAAGTTTCATCTTGTCAACAGAATATTTGTCTATGACTTTACCGATATCATCATTGCTTACCGATACACCGTCCCTTATATATGGTGCTTCTGTATCAACAGAAAAAGCAAAAATTTCATTATCGGGCTTGATTCTTACAACTGATACATAAACATGCTCTTTTTCAAACTGCTTAAGATATTCAAGATACTTTTTAAGATCATCGTATGTGCCGGAAAATTTATAATTTGCAGAAACTGTAAGTATATTGTCATTATAGACTGATGCAGTTCCTTTGGTATAGCTGAATCCGGAAAACTCACCTATATCTGTCTTTCTGACTATTGTACGCATATCATCCGATGTACGCATTTTAAGTTCTATAGGTGCGTATAATGACTTAGAACTTTCTGTACTGCTTTCCGTAACACTTGCAGTACTCTGTGTACTTACAGAAGAAGATGTGTTACTGTTTGTACTGCTCGTATTATTCGTTTTGTTATCATTTTCGCAGCCTGCAAGCATAGTAACTGCCGATACTAAAACCAGACATAAAACCAAAGCCTTTTTCATTGTAAAGCCTCCCTTGTCATATAATTTTATTCTATAGACATAGTTGCTCTTGCATTAAGCTCCATACCTGCTATATTTCCCGAAAGGTATTCATAATATCCCTGTGCGCCTACCATTGCGCCGTTATCTCCGCAAAGTGAAAGCTGCGGATAATAGCAGCTCCAGCCTCTTTTTTCACATTCTTCTGATATCCTGCGTCTGAGTAGTGAATTTGCAGAAACTCCTCCTGCAAGAACAAGCTTTTTATATCCAAGGTCTTCAGCGGCTCTTATGAAGTTATCGCTCAGACTGTCAACTACAGCTTTTCTGAAAGATGCACAAAGGTCTGCTTTCGGAAGCTCTCCGCCCTTCTGTGCAGCATTGTGTATAAGATTTATTACAGCCGTTTTCAGTCCCGAAAAGCTGAAATCATAAGGTGAGCCGTCGACCTTCGGATGCGGAAGTCTGAATGATTCCGGATCACCGCTTTCTGCGAGTTTATCAAGGTGTATTCCTCCCGGATAAGGCATACCCATAGTCCTTGCGGCTTTATCAAAAGCCTCGCCTGCCGCATCATCACGGGTTTTGCCGATTATCTTCATTTTTGTATAGTCTGTCACTTCAACTATATGGCTATGACCGCCAGATACAACAAGGCACAAAAAAGGCGGTTCAAGTTCCTGATGTGTAATATAGTTTGATGCTATATGCGAGCGGAGATGATGCACCGGTACAAGCGGCAGACCTGTCGCCATTGAAAGTCCCTTTGCAAAATTCACACCTACCAGCAATGCACCGATAAGCCCCGGCGCATATGTAACTGCTATTGCGTCTATACTGTCAAGTCCGAGCTTAGCCTGTTCAAGTGCTTCACGCACAACTCCGTTTATAGCTTCACAGTGCCTTCTTGACGCTATTTCCGGAACAACTCCTCCGTAAAGCTTATGTTCCTCAACCTGTGACGCAACTATCGAAGAAAGTACTTTTCTTCCGTCCTCAACAACCGCTGCGGCTGTTTCGTCACACGAGCTTTCTATTGATAATATCTTCATAGACCGAGACCTACCTTGTAAATAACTTTGTCATTATAAGCGCATCCTCTGTCGGATGGCGGTAAAAATTCTTTCTTAGCCCCATTTCTTCAAAACCAAGTGATTCATAAAGAGATATCGCTTCGGAATTGGATTTTCTTACCTCAAGGGATATAAAGTCCGTACCCATAGCATCCGCCGTAAGCATAGCCATTTTAAGCAGTGCAGTTCCGACACCCTTACGTCTGTATTCGGGGAATACTGCAATATTATTTACATAGCAGCTTTCAAGCACAACATACACACCTATATAACCTGCAACCTTATCATCACACAAAGCTACAAAAAGATGTGCAGTATCGTTGTCAAGCTCCTCCTCAAGACTTTTATATGACCAGGGCTGAGTGAAGCAGACCTGTTCAAGTCTTGCAACATCATCAAGATGTTTTTTCTGCATTTCCTCCAACGTAAGGTTTATCATTGTCGCTCACCTTTATCTCCCCTGTTTCTATTTTTTTAAGAAGAACCCTGCAAAAACCATCTATTGATTCCTCTATATATTTCCTGCATCTGCGGTAATTCACAAGATCTGAACCAAACGGATCGGGGATACCTCCGCCCAGAATGCATATCTTCTCTCTCGGAACGCCTACGCTTACAAGAGTTTCCGCATGACTGATAGTCATTACAACATATATATCCGTTATGTCAATATCACGTTCACGTATTATTCTCGGTTTATGGTTACTTATATCTATACCTATCTCATTACAGACAATAACAGCATTAGGAGATACCTTCTGCCCTTCACAAAATCCGAGTGCACAACTGCTGAATATACTGTTTATCCCGTACTCACGGGATTTTACTTCATATATTGCCTTAGCCATAGGACTTCGGCATGTATTTCCTGTACATACAAATAAAATATGGAGCATATAAGATCTCCTTTCAGTTCTTGGCTTCATACCATGTTTTCCCCTTGCCTGCATCTGCGACAAGCTCAAGTGAAAGTTCTGCCGCTTTGCTCATTTCTTCACTCAGCAAAGCCGCCGCCCTTTCAGCCTCATCCTCCGGTGCTTCGACTATAAGCTCATCATGTACCTGAAGTATCAGCCTTGAACGCATATTTTCTTTTTTAAGCCTTTCAAAGACTCTTATCATAGCTATCTTTATTATATCAGCCGCTGTTCCCTGTATTGGCATGTTCATAGCAACACGCTCACCGAATGAGCGGATATTCCTGTTTGATGAGGAAAGCTCGGGAAGATATCTTCTTCTGCCGAACATTGTCGTAACATATCCGTCATTCTTCGCCTTATCGACTACATCCTTCATATATTTATCTATACCGGAATAAAGTGAAAGGTAACCTTTTATATATCTGTCGGCTTCCTTTACGCTTACGCCGATATCCTTTGAAAGCGAAAATGCACTTATACCGTAAACTATACCAAAATTAACAGCCTTTGCCCTGCTTCTGAGTTCCGGAGTTATCATATTTTCGGGCAGACCAAAAACTTTAGCCGCTGTTGATGCATGTATATCAAGTCCCCTTTCAAAGGCTTCTATCATATTTTTATCATCAGCAATATGTGCAAGAACTCTCAGTTCTATCTGTGAATAGTCGGCATCAACAAGAACACAGCCCTCTTTGGCAACGAAAAATTTTCTCAGTTCACGGCCTCTTGCTGTACGGACAGGGATATTCTGCAAATTCGGCTCTGTCGAGCTTATCCTTCCGGTTCTTGTTTCCTTCTGGTTAAAGCTTGAATGTATCCTGCCGTCTGTACCTATCACCTTTAAAAGACCGTCGCAATATGTCGATTTAAGCTTTGTGAGCGTCCTGTATTCGAGTATCTCATCTATAACGGGATGATACGGCCGCAATTCTTCAAGCACTTCCGCATTTGTTGAATAGCCGCTTTTGGTTTTCTTTTTGGCAGGAAGTCCTAACTTCTCAAACAGTGCCGAGGCAAGCTGCTTCGGGGAATTTATATTGAATTCCATTCCCGTATGCTCATATATGCCTGACTGTAATCTGTCTATATCAGTCTGAAGTTCCTTTCCGTATTTTACAATACCCTCTCTGTCAACCATAAAGCCGGCATTTTCCATAGATGCAAGCACCTGTGCAAGAGGTATCTCTATATCATCAAGAAGCTTTGTCTGACCGTTTTTTTCAAGCTCATCTGAAAGCGCATCAGCAAGCGGCGAAAGAGAAGTCAGTACACTTTCTTTTTCGCACTTATACGGTTTCAGATCGTATTTCATCATAAGTCTTTCAACGGAATAATCCGATGAATTGGGATCACAGAGATATGCCGCAAGACTTACATCAAATATCAGTCCTCTGCACTGCACATCTGTTTTTTCAAGTACCGCAAACAGCGGCTTGCTGTCATCGGTACGCTTTTTTATGCTCTCATCCTCGAAAAAGCATTTAGTAAACTCTCTCAGACCGCTGCTGAAAGAATTGAACGAGTATATGGTTTCGCCGTCCGATATCTGAATTGCGGTAATTTCTTCACCGTCAGTTTCAGCCGTTATATCAACAGTCTTATTTTTAAGTTTCGGATACAGCTCCATAGGCTCGGTGCTGTCAGAAAATAAAAGAATGCGTTCATCACGCTTTTCATCTTCTGAAATATCCGTTGTGTCAGGCTCTGTATTATCAAGCCCGAATTTTTTTATAAGTGTATAAAGTTCTGACCTTGCCATAAGCCTTGCAGCCTCTGACCTTTCCTTTGCAGAACGTTCTTTTACGATATAGTGTTCAAGCTCCGTGTCTATCGGTGCATCAGTCCTTATCGTACCGAGCATGAGGCTCATATAAGCACTGTCCCTGCCTGCTTCGAGTTTTTTCTTCATAGCAGGCTTTATATCAGGTGAATCAAGGTTATTATATATATTGTCAAGGTCGTGGAATTTCTGTACAAGCTCGGCTGCACCCTTCTGACCTATACCGGCAACACCGGGTATGCAGTCAGATGTATCGCCCTGTATAGCTTTTATATCTATAAGCTGCTTTGGCTCTACTCCATAGACCTCCATTATCTTTTCTTTATCATAGAGTGTGACTTCCGGCTTACCGAATTTCGTAGCGGCTATCCTCACAGAAACATTATCGGAAACAAGCTGTAAACTGTCACGGTCGCCAGTTGCTATAACACATTCACAGCCTGTACTGCTGCATTTTGCTGCAAACGTTCCGAGTATGTCATCTGCCTCAAAGCCTTCCTTTGTTACGATACTGTACCCCATAGCTTTCAGCAGCTCTTTCAAAGGTTCAAGCTGCGATGCAAGCTCATTCGGCATACCTTTCCTGTTGGATTTATATCCGCTGTAGGCTTTATGTCGAAAGGTTGGTGCTTTAAGGTCAAAAGCTACAGCAACAGCATCAGGGCTGCTTTCCTCCAAAAGCTTATGAAACGTATTCATAAAGCCGTATATAGCATTTGTATATTGACCGTTACTTGTTGTAAGGAGCTTTATCCCGAAAAATGCACGGTTAAGTATACTGTTGCCATCAATAACGAGCATCCTCATACGCACATTTCCTCCTCTTATTCCTCATTCGCAGGTCTTATGCTGTCCATTATACCGACATTTTTACCATGATGTATATAAACCCTCGGCACTCTCTTTCCTACAAGACATACAAGCTCATAGTTTATAGTACCTGTCATATGTGCCATTTCATCAAATGAAAGTGTGTTGTTACTGCCGTCACCTATAACAATAACTTCATCACCTGTACATACATCATCAATATCACTTACATCAAGCATAAGCTGGTCCATGCACACTCTGCCGATAACAGGTGCTTTTTTGCCCCTGACAGTCATATATGCACGGTTGCCCAGACTTCTTGAATATCCGTCTGCATAGCCTATCGGCACGGTAGCTATCTTCATTTTCTTTTCGGAAACGAATGTACCGCCGTAGCTCACAGGAGTTCCGGCTTCTATCGTTTTTACCTGAGCGACAACACTCTTTATCTGCATAGCCTGCTGCAAATCAAGTCTGCCTGCAAGTTTCTGTGAAGGTGAAAGTCCGTAAAGAATTATTCCTGCACGCACACAGTCAAAATGTGCCTGCTTATAGTCGATAACAGCACCGCTGTTTGAGCAGTGAACTATGCTGAATTTACAGCCGTCAGCTTTCAGGCGTTCAACTGCATCAGTAAAACAGCCAAGCTGGTGTAGAGTTGCCTCTCTGCCTTCCTCTGCTTCATCTGAAACGGCAAAATGAGTAAATATTCCCTCACTTACAAGTCCCGACAGTGAGCAGGCTCTTTTTATCTGCTCCAAAGAATCACTGTCACGCATCATATTCTGATACATAAATCCAATACGGCTCATGCCTGTATCAAGCTTTATGTGTATTTTAACATTAACATTCTGTTTTACGGCTTCATCAGAAAGCTCCTTTGCATATTCCTCAGAAAATACCGCCTGACTTATATTATTATCCGCAAGCTCTTTAGCCATGCCTGCAGGTGTAAATCCGAGTATCAGGACAGGAAGTTCAATACCGTTTTCCCTGAGCTGCATAGCCTCCTCTATATTTGAAACCGCAAATCTGTCAGCTCCGATTTTTTCATAGAGTTTTGCAAGGAAAACTGCTCCGTGACCGTAAGCATCCGCCTTTATAACACACATTATTCCGGTCTCGGGTGCAACAGCCTGTCTTATTTTTTTATAATTATTCTTAACGGCGTCGATATCTACCTCTGCCCATGTTCTTCTCAAAAAAGTACTCATTACCGATACCCCTTTGTCTTATAAACATTATATATTTACAATTACAAACAATTACTGATGATATCATTTTACTCCATATCCCAATAAAAGTCAACACACGAACCAACTGTTCAACATTCATTAAGGCTGCCAAAGGCATAAAACTGCCGCACAGCATTATATCACCTGTGCGGCAGTCAGCTATTAAAAATTCTCACGGCATTTTGCTTAAAAGAATATTTATATTTCCACTGGAAATATATTCGTTCACTCTTCTGACAATAGGATAATCCGTACCGTCCGAAGCTATGTATCCCAGATACTGTGCTGCTCCCTGAGTTTCGCCCAGTATTGCATAACTCAGTCCTGTGTTATAATAATACATCAGCAGCGGATAACCCGTCTGAACAGCCGTTGTATCAAGATCGGATGCACAAAGCTTTGATGATATATTAAGCTGCTCGGCAATACGTTTATCAACGGTGCGAAGCTGTTCGGGTGTCCTTGTGTAAAATTCCACCTCGGATTTTGAATACTCAAAAAGATTCATAAAATCTGTTTTATGTGAAGCAGGAAATCTGTTTGACGTAATACAGCCATACATTTCCGAAAGATAATTTCCTGCATTTGAAAGGTCGCAGTTTTTTTCATCAAAAGACAGCATATGCGAAAAACAAAGATATCTGTACATCGGTACATTCTTTTTTGCTATTATTCTTTTGAATCTGTCAATAAGTATCCTTGCCTCGTCCATTTTTTCATATGCAAGACAACCATATATAGTGTTTGACAGAGCAAGCACCTTTTTCGCTCCTATGCTTAACTTTATAGTTTTCTTCTGACGCTTGTACCATTTGGCGAAATCATCTCCGAGAGTCGCCATACTCTGAAGATAAAGCTTATGCGAGCCTAACACTGCAAGCATAACACCGCCTGCCGATATCAGCGACAAAAATATCACTATATCAGCATATGACCTGTCCCGTAAAATAAACAGGAATACAGATATTCCGAAAAGTACAAGTGAACTCAGCATCAGAACTGTCGTAGATAAAAATGCAAATACCAATCCATCACCCCATTTCCCGTTTTATGAACCATAAACGGCTGCCTTATCATTGAGTATGGCTTTTTTCAGCTCATCAAGAGAATTGAATTTCATTTCAGGTCTTATGAACGCATCAAAGCTTATCTTCAATCTCTCGCCGTAAAGCTCACGTCCGCTGTATTCGGGCATCCATGTTTCTATAAGTACCTTGTCAGAACCTACCGTCGGCTTTATGCCTATATTGGATATGCCCTTATATATTTTACCGTCAACTTCGACCTCCGATGCATAAGCTCCGAACGGCGGCATTACAAGCCCGTCGGGAAATTCCTGATTCAAAGTCGGAAAACCAAGCTCCCGTCCAAGTCTTCTGCCATGTATAACAGGCAGGGCAAAGCCGTATTTCCTGCCAAGCATGGCATTGGCGGAGGATATATCCCCCGACGCTATACTTTTCCTTATTCTTGTAGAGCTTACAGGCTTGTCACCGTAACAAAGCTGCGGCTGAGTAGTTTCGGTTATACCGTACTTCCGGCAGAGAGTACCGAGTATCTCACCGTTTCCGAGTGCACCGCTGCCAAAATGATAGTTGAACCCGCAGCCTGCATGGACGGCATGAAAACAGCCTATAAGTATATCCCTTACGAATGTTTCCGCATCCATATGTCTTATCTCACGGAAATCTATGAGATATACTCTCTCAACTCCGAGTGATTCAAACTCTGCAAGCTTGTTTTCAAGAGGTATTATATTTTTGGGTGCTTCACCAAGCAATACAAGTCTCGGACTTTGCTGTAATGTAAAAACAGCGGAAACAATTCCGTTATCCTCTGCATATTTTACAGCCTCTTTTATAACGGCTCTGTGTCCCCTGTGTACACCGTCAAAATATCCGAGTGCTGTCGAAGTCCGTTCCGAAGAACGTACAAGCTCTTTGATTATCTCCATCATCATTGTCCTTTATGTACAATTTAACGCTCATCTCTGGTCAAAGCGTTTTCTTACTGTAAGTGACTGCTTTTCCATGTCTGTCATTCCGAGTCCGAGAAACTCACCGTCAAAGCCATATACCCTGAAAAGTTCCCCATCATCTGTATTTTTAATGCTGCTTAATCTTGAAAGCATCAGAGATGCGCCATTCTTAAAGCGGACAGTCTGCTTTTCGCTTATCTTTACACTCCTTAAATGTGCAAAAATACTGTCAACAGGCTTTACAAGACTTTCCGCCTGACCTAATGGCGCAAGCTCACGAAGTTTTTCAAGCGTTATAGCATCATCAAGAGTATATCCGCATGCCCTTGTTCTTCTTAAAGAAGTCATTACACAGCCGCAGCCGAGCAGTCTGCCGATATCGTCACATATCACTCTTATATATGTACCCTTTGAGCAGCTTATTTTAAAGCTGCCGCACTGAGTATTTTCGTCAAAATCTGTAAGCTCCAAAAGACTGACGTTTGCAGGGCGTTCCTCACGCTCTACCTCTATACCTTTTCTTGCAAGCTCATAAAGCCTTACGCCGTCCTTATACACTGCCGAATACATCGGCGGTTTCTGCATTATATCTCCACGAAATTCAGGCAGCACTTTTTCAAGCTGTTCCCTTGTGACCTTTATATCACTTGTTGAAAGTACCTTTCCTGTTATATCAAGTGTGTCGGTAGTCATTCCGAAACGAAATTCTGCGATATATTCCTTATCGGTATCGGGCAAAAGCTCCTGTGCTTTTGTCGCACTTCCCAAAAGTACAGGCAGCACACCCGTTGCCATAGGATCAAGCGTACCTGTATGACCTGTTTTTCTCTCGTGCATACATCCCCTGACTATAGCGATAACGTCAAATGATGTAAAATCTGTCGGCTTGTCTATTATCAATATACCGTTCATAGACTTTCCTCTATAACGCTTTGTGCAGCCTTTACGACCTTCGATTCAGCCTGTTCGACAGTGCCTTCTATCGAGCAGCCCGCAGCAGCCTTATGTCCGCCGCCGCCAAAAACCGAACATATTTTTGAAGCGTCTACTCCCTCAACAGTCCTGAGAGATACCCTGCATATACCGTTATCCTTTTCACGTATAGTTATACCTGCAAGTACGCCTTCTATCTGACGTGGGATAGAAGCTATTCCGTCAGTTTCGCTTTCCTCAACACCTGATATTTCAAGCAGCTTTTTTGTAATAAATACAACAGCTATCCTGTTGTCAAAGTAAAATTTCATAGAGTCAAGTGCAAGTCTTTCGGCTTCTATACGCTCACGGGATTTTGTATCGAACATGATACGGTTTATCATACCCGAATTTGCACCTTTTTCGATCATATCCGCCGCAATACGCATAGTTGCAGGTGTAACACTTACATACTTGAAGCAGCCTGTATCCGTAGTAAGACCTGTAAATATCGCATCGGCAATACGGCTGTCTATTTCAACGCCCATATCTTCAATAACACATTTGACTATCTCCGCACACGCAGCCGCCGATGGAACTACTACTCCTGCTTCTGCAAAGCCGATATTTGAACCGTGATGATCTATACAAAGTTCAACTTTGTCTTTGAAAATCTCCAACTTACTGCCTAAAAGCTGTGTATCGGCAATATCGACTGAAACGATATGTTCTATATCGAATTCCTGATTTTCAAAATCATCAAGTATATAGGAGTACATTTTATGCGAAACAGCATCAGAACAAAAAGGCTGAGCCTTTTTGCCAAGCTTTCTCAATGCCATGCAAAGTGCATAGGCGCAGCCTATGGTATCACCGTCAGGTGATTTATGCATAAGTACTGCTACATTGTCATAAGAAAGAAGCCGCTCAGCCGCTTCCTTTGTTGTTATATTCTTCATTCTTCATTTTCCTCATTTTCGTCAGATGTTGTATAGTGTATATCATTAAGCAGTCTTGAAATATTTGCACTGTACTCTATCGAGTCGGTAGCCTCAAATGCAAGCACAGGTGAATATCGAAGTCTGAGCCTTGTTCCAAGCTCATGGCGTATGAATCCCTGTGCATTTTTAAGTGCCTTGACTGCCTCTTTGGCTGTATCAAGTCCGTTCATCGAGCTGATATATACCTTGCTGTATGAAATGTCGTGCGCCGTTTCGCATCTTACAACACTTATTATACCGTTATGAAGTCTGGGATCTTTCATTTCCCTGAGTATAGCGGCTATTTCTCTCTGTATATCCTCTGACATTCTGTCTGCTCTGAAATTTGGCATATTTACCTCCGAATAATATTATTACTGCGGCTTTGAAAGCCGTTATTTTCTAACTGTTTTTACCGAATTATAATAGCTTACGGCATCTGTTTCAACAGCACCCAAAAGCCTTTTTTCGATATAATCATAAACATAAACATGTCTTCCGTTAACATTCAGTGCTGCACCGTTTTCGGTATCTTCCCAATTACCGCCGATATTGGCTATAATAAGCATACCAAAATATGCGCTCATATTTCCTGCAATACTGCCTGTTTCGTCAGCAAAAAACTCGTCCTGCACAACACCTCTTGTAAAGGCATCAGTTACCTCCTCAAAAAGCTCCACCGAGCTTTCTGAAAGTCTGAGTGATATTCCGAGCCGTTTGTGTACATAGCGTATAAAATCCAGTCCCTTGCCCAGCATAAGAAGTTCAAGGGTTACAAGATCAGTATTGCCCTTTTTTATAAGCTCAAACTGCCTGTCATAATATTTTTCAAGCTGTTCAAGTCCTGAACTGTAGTCAATAGTCTTGTTTTTTTCGTTATCAAGTCTTTTCATATACTATCACCGCCTTAACGATATTCGTTCCGTATATTATAATAACACATTTTTATAAATTTTCATATAGTTAATTTTATTTTTTTGTAAATAAAAGCTCCCGTCAGCAATATATCTGACGAGAGCCTGCTGCCTAATCTATTTTCTTGTAGAGATAATAAGTATTGAAGCTGTCCTTACGGCTTTCAAAGCTTTCGGAACTTATACATTCATATCTTTCAAAGTCATATTTTTCATTACAGGTTATTATATAATCCATCTTGCCTTCAGCAATGTACTTATCCTGTTCATCAACTGAATACGGTATGTTAAGACCGCAGAAAAATCTCCATTCGGGAACATTCCTCCCGACAGTATAAAAACCGCCGTCAAGAAATTTATAGTTAAGTACAGTCGCATCCTCAGTCTTTGAGATTATATCGTTGAATTTATACTGAGGAAGCTCTTCCTTTGCATAGCTTATCATATAGGTATTCGGGCTTATGAATGCCATAAATCCGATACTTATAAAAAATGCTGCTGCCGCTGATGAATATATTATCATATGGCTGAGTACTTTTTTCTTCTTTGCGGCTAAAAGCTGTACTGTTTTATATATCATAACAAGTCCCATAGGTGCAAATACTGCAAGGATAAATGAATAATAGGTGTATCTTCTTCCGCCTGCATACAAAAACAAAAATGAGAATAAAGATGTACTCAGATAGTATGCAAAAAGCGATTTTGAACGTATAAACAGGTACATCATTCCAAGCACCATACAGAAAAGACATGCTCCGAAATTCCATACAAAACTGAAAAAACCATTATTCAGATTAAGTATAAGATTCATAATGCCGCTGCCGGATTCATTTACAGGATAAATGAACAGATTGCAGTAAAAATACACTTCAAAAAGATGTTTGAGAGAATTATTCATAATGAAGTATATCATTACAGGAAGTGACGCAGCCGCCTCTCCTGCAACAAGAAAAAAAAGTGACGGCAATATCTTTTTATGCCAATGATTTCTGAAATAATATACAAGCATGAATGCTCCCATGCCGATATAAAACCCCAGCAGAGAAAATTTTATCCATAATACCATACCGGAAAAAACACCTGTTACGAACCAATGGAAATATGATAATTTTTTCCGGTAAAGTACAGCCTTCAATCCGAAGTAAACACAACAGGCTATAAGCGGCAGACAAAGCTCCTCCGCTGAACCTCCCTGCTCAAATGCCGCAGAACCGAATATAAAAGCAGCCACAAGAGGAAGATAATATATCGCTCGTTTTTCACAGAAAAGCATTATTATCTTAGCCGAAAATATCATAAACATAAAGCATGACGCTATCTCTATGAAATACACCCCAAGAAATGATGCATCCGATATCAGATACGCACAGGAATATATGAAATACAGAAGCGGTCCTTTCTGTTCAAAAATATCCCTGTAAAGAACTCTGCCGTTCATAACAGATTTTCCGACAGTAAAAAAACAGTTTGCATCATCCCAGTTATTCATCGGATAAAGCGGTGATGATTTGGAGCAGACAGTTATCGCCGCAATTGATATTACAAGCAGGAAAATAATATTGCAGATACCCAGTTTATTGTCTTTATATAAAATATCATTATGCAAGGGTCTGAAAAAAGCTTTAAGTCTTTTCATCATAATCCTCCATATCTTATGTTCAGTAAATTCCCTGAACAGTTACCTCACCTGAATTGACAACGATATTTTTATATCCGTCATAAACTATAAGTTCACCGCTCGGAGTTATGTCAACGGCTTTTCCGTGAACATCTCCGGTAACACGCTTTACAGTGACCTCTCTGCCGACAGTTGCACAAAGCTCTTTGAAAAGCTTCATATCATCTACCGAAAGACTTATAAAGAAATTTTTAAGTATAGCATCAAGATATTTTATTACAACACCAAAAAATTCATTCCTATTTATCCTTGTACCTGTTTCTATAAAAAGTGATGTTGCCTTATCGGATATTTCATCCGGAAAATATGAATTGTTTACATTTATTCCTATTCCTATAGCCACATGATCTATTCTGTCACTCTGTGCAGTCATTTCAGTCAGTATGCCGCATATCTTTTTTTTGCCGATTATTACATCATTCGGCCATTTTATACGTGCATCGGTTTTTGTATATTCTCTTACCGCAAGACATACTGCAAAACCTGCCGCAAGTGTTATTGACGAAATATCTCCCGGCGGAAGCTCAGGCCGGAGAAGTACGGAGAAAAACAAGCCTCCGTCATCAGAATTCCAGCTTCTTCCGAAACGTCCCTTGCCTGCCGTCTGTTTTTCGGCGGCAACTATTGTACCTCCCGGCTCACCCTTTGAAGCAAGCCTTTTTACCTCCTCATTAGTCGAATCTACCGACTTCAATATAACAAGTCTTTTTCCGACCACTTCGGTTATATTACCGTTCATTATTTCATATTCGTTAAGCATATCCGGAGCACTGACAAGCTTATAACCCTTATTTCTGACTGAGATTATATCACAGCCTTCCTCCTTCAATGCATTTACATATTTCCATACCGCACTTCTTGTTATTCCAAGCATGGAGCTGAGCTTTTCACCCGAAATAAAACCATCGGCTTTTTTCAACTCTGAAAGTATCTCTGATTTCATAACGATTCACTTCCATAAATTTTTTAGTTCAAAGCTGACTGAAAAAATATCATAAAGAAGCGGTGAGATTATCATAGCATAATAAAACGCCGATCATTCACCGCAAACTATACAGATTGTAACATAAAACACATGAAATATCAACCCTGTTAAATTTACCGAAAATAACAGCAAAAAAGCGCCCTGACTTTACATCTGAAGTAAGTCAGGGCGTTTCTGGAGACTGCTGGACTTGAACCAGTGACCTCCTGCATGTCAAGCAGGCACTCTAACCAGCTGAGCTAAGCCTCCGTATCAATATCGGACTTGTTTATTTTATCATAAATACAAGTAAAAAGTCAATAGTAAATAAATATCATTGATACAAAATAATAGATTTATTTTTCTGAATATAATAACGAACAGAATCATACTATTATTTTACGTTTCTGAAATTAAATATTGACATGAATTTCAATATATGGTACAATAACCTATCATATAGGTGGGTTATTCACATTTAATAAACCTATTAAACCAATCTGATAAATATGCAATGAATCGAGTTGATGTTATGCTTTTTGATTTTGAAAATGAAACAATAAAAGAATATATCAGACAGGCAGAATTCGGAATTGAAAGGGAAAGTCTGAGAGTAAACGCTGACGGAACACTTGCTCAGACACCTCATCCATTTGAACACCATAAAAATATAGACCGTGATTTCTGCGAGAATCAGATCGAGATAATAGGCGATGTTTTTACAGATCCGCAAAAGCTTAACGATCAGCTTACAGATCTGCAAAAATTTATCAATACCGTACTTCGTAAAAACAACGAGTTTATGTGGCCTTTTTCAAACCCGCCGAGGATCAGCGGAGAGGACGAAATACCTGTTGCGGAATATACCGGCAGTCTGCAAAGCAAATCGATATACCGACAATATCTTGCTAAAAAATACGGTAAAATTAAAATGCTGTTTTCCGGCATACATCTCAACTTTTCATTTTCACAACAACTTCTTAAAACGGCATTTGAGCACAGCAAATCTGAAAGCTTTACTGATTTCAAGAATGACATTTACCTTCGTCTTGCGGCAAGGCTGACACAGTATGCATGGCTTGTGGTTTATCTTACGGCGGCAAGTCCCGTTTCTGACGGTACTGTCGGCACAGACAGCAATATCTATTCCTCAATACGCTGTTCTGATAAAGGCTACTGGAACCACTTCGTTCCGCTGCTTGATTATTCCGATATTGACAGCTACTCAACAAGTATCCAAAAATATATTGATGACGGAAATCTGCGCTCCGTTTCGGAATTATACTATCCTGTACGTCTGAAACCACGAGGCTCAAACAGCCTTGAAACACTTGCCGAAAACGGTATCAATCATATAGAGCTGCGTGTAATAGACGTAAATCCGCTTTCCCCTACGGGTATATTTACCGAAGATATACGTTTCATACATCTGCTTATGCTTTATCTCGTTTCCCTGCCTGAACAAAAGTTCACGGCAAACGATCAGATAAAAGCCGTAAAGGATATAAAACAGGCTGCTGTTTTCGGAAATGAAGAATTCAGAAAGAGAACAAAACTTATCCTTTCGGAAATACAGTCTTTTGCTTCAAAGTACTTTCCGGAATACATTGGCACAATAAATTATCAGCTTGCAAAAACAAAATTCGGAAACAGCTATGCCGAGATAATAAGCCGGCGTTTCGGCGGAGCTTATATGGAAAAAGGTCTTGAGCTTGCAAAGGAATATCAAAGGAGTGTCGGCTATGTGTGAGATATACGGCATTTCATCACAGAATGATTTTACTGCCAATGACTATCTTAAAACCTTTTACAGCCACAGCACACATCATCCTCACGGCTGGGGACTTGCATGCATTTCACGAAGCGGAGCACTTATCGAAAAGGAAAGCATACCGGCATCAAAAAGCAATTATCTGAAAGAACGTCTTTCACAGCCTGTTGAATCAAAGATACTCCTTGCACATATCCGCTATGCTACCATAGGAAATGTAGAATATAAAAACTGCCACCCATTCACAGGCAAAGACAATACAGGCAGACGCTGGACGCTTATACACAACGGTACGATATTTGACTATCCGCCGCTTAATTCATATATCCAAAAACAGATGGGCGATACAGACAGCGAAAGGATATTTTTATATCTGCTTGACAGGCTCAGCGAAGCACAGACACAAAAAGGATCAAGGCTTTTATTTGACGAGCGTTTCGCACTGTTTGACAGTATAGTATGTGATATGTCAAAGGGAAATAAACTTAATCTGCTGTTCTCTGACGGAAAGTATCTATACGCCCACACCAACTGCAAGGGTACGCTTTATTATCTGACAAAAAATAATACAACAATGCTTGCAACAGTACCTCTGAGTGAGGAAGCATGGCAGTCGCTGCCGTTTACACGCCTTATGGCATTCTATAACGGCAGGCTGTTAAAAACAGGACAAAACCACGAACACGAATACATCGAAAGCGAAGAATCAATGAAGCTGTTATACAGCATATTTGCAAATCTGTAAGGAGAGTGGCAGTATGACAAAACAAGAAATAATGGATCGTCTTTATGACCGCTATATAAAACCCACCGAGAACAAAAAGAACTGCTATATCGGTATTGAAATAGAAATGCCAATTGTAAATCTGGAGCACCGGGCTGTTGATTTTGAGATAGTTCACACTCTTACCGCTGCTTTTCTGAAAGAATTCGGTTTTATCCCGACAGGCATTGATGAACAAGGGAATATCTATTCCGCATTGAATAAGGAAAACGGAGATATTTTCTCATACGACTGTTCATACAATAATATGGAGTTTTCTTTCGGCAAGGAAAGTGAACTTCATACGATACACGGACGTTTTTGCAGATACTATAATTTTGTACAGGACTTTTTCAGACCTTATAATTATACCCTGACCGGCATGGGCACAAATCCCAACAGACTTGTAAACAACAATATACCTATTGAAAACGGCAGATATAAAATGCTGTTTCATCATCTTTCATCTTTTTCAAAGTATGCATGTCTGCCCATGTATTTTCACCGCTATCCGCAGTTCGGTATGTTTTCGAGTGCTTCTCAGGTACAGCTTGATGTTACAAAGGAAAAACTTCCGCAGACAATCAATACATTAAATCAGCTTGAACCCATAAAAGCCCTGCTGTTCAATAATTCCGTTCTGCTGAATGAAAATGAAGACCTTCTATGCTGCCGTGATATGCTCTGGGAAAACAGTACTCACGGCATAAATCATCATAACGTAGGAATGTACGACTGTGAAATAAAAACGGTTGACGATATACTGAATTATATCTCCACGACATCTGTTTACTGTGTTGAACGTGACGGAAAATATCTGAACTTCAAGCCCGTAAATGTCCTTGAATATTTCAACATTGATACCCTTACAGGAGAATATATTGAAAACGGTATAGTACGTTCTATGGAGTTTCATCCGCAGCCTGATGATATTTCCTATCTACGCACATTCAAGTTCGAGGACCTGACATACAGAGGTACTATAGAATTCCGCAGCTCATGCTGTCAGCCTATCAGTGATGTTATGACAGTCGCCGCTTTTCATCTCGGACTTCTCAATAAAACAGCAGAGCTCGATGAACTTATAAAAAATGATACCTCACTTTACAATAACGGCTATAATGCAGCCGAGCTTCGCCGTCAGCTTGTCTGTCGTGAGCTGCCTGCCTATATAAATCAGGATGGCTTATATGACCTTTCAAAGAAAATTCTCGACCTGTGCAAAGAGGGACTTTGTGAACGTGGTTTCGGTGAGGAAATATATCTCAGACCGCTTTATGAGCGTGTCGAAAAACGTACAAATCCCGCACGTTCTATGCTCGACAGGCTGAAAAACGGTGAAAGCATAAACGAAATAATAAAGGATTACGGCAAAGTTCAGAATATGTCCTGAAAGGAAGAAAATAATGAATATTTCTGATTTACAAAAAGAGATAATTCGTCTAAAAAAAGAAAAAGACATCTGTATTTTAGCACACAGCTATCAGGCAAAGGAAATACTTGAAGTTGCCGATTTCACAGGCGATTCCTACAAACTGAGCGTTGATGCATCAAAAGCACAAAACAGCACTATCATAATGAGCGGTGTGAGATTTATGGCTGAAACCTGTAAGATACTCTCACCAGAAAAGCATGTTTTTCTGCCCAATCCCGATGCAGGCTGTGCAATGGCTGACCAGATGGATAAAATGCTTATCAGTCATGTAAAGGAGAAATTCCCCGATCATACAGTCGTTGCCTACATCAATACAACAGCCGAGCTTAAAACTATCTGTGATGTCTGCGTGACTTCTTCATCTGCTGTTGAAATATGCAAAAAAATAGACAATGACAAGATACTCTTTATCCCTGACTGTAATTTAGGTGCTTATGTTGCCGCACAGATACCCGAAAAGACATTCAAGCTTCTTTCGGGCGGCTGTCCGATACACGCCTGTATCAGTACCGATGATGTAAAAAAAGCAAAGAACCTTCATCCCGATGCACTTCTGCTTGTACATCCCGAATGCAAGCCTGATGTTTGTGCTATGGCGGATTATATCGGCTCTACTTCGGGTATCATGGACTATGCAGTAAAATCAACCCACAAAGAGTTTATCATAGGAACAGAAATAAGCATTCAGGAGCATTTGCAGTACCGCTGTCCCGACAAGGATTTTTATTATCTCTCAAAAAAGCTTATATGCCCCAATATGAAGTCCACAACACTTGTTGACCTTTACAACTGCGTTGCCGGAAAGGGCGGCGAGGAAATCATTCTTGATACCGATACAATATCACAGGCAAGAAAATGTATTGACGAGATGATAAGGCTCGGAAAAACCTGAGGAGGTATGTTTATGTCAGAAAATATTCAGTCCAAAATCTCAGCGATAACCGAAATGCTTATGGACGATTACAGTAAAGGCAGAGTAATAGACGAGATCAAGACCTTTGACTATCCAAATAAAAAAGTTATCATTGACATTCTTGAAAAGCTTAAAATGGTAATATATCCCGGTTATTACCGCAACAGCAATTACAGGACATATACAGTCAGAAACAACATATCCATAATTCTTGAGGACATCATCTATAACCTCATAAAGCAGATATCCATTGTACTGAAATACGTTCCGGCATACAGAGAAGCAGACACTGCTGTAATAAATGAATCATCCGAAAGGATAACATTTGCTTTTCTTGAGAAGATACCGAAAATACGTGAATACATAGAAACCGACATTGACGCAGCATATGACGGTGATCCTGCCGCTTATAACAAGGACGAAATAATATGCAGTTATCCGGGATTGTTTGCCATATTTACGAACAGGATAGCACATGAATTATTCCTTTTAGGAGTGCCGCTTATACCGAGAATAATGACGGAACACGCACACAGTCTGACGGGTATAGACATACACCCCGGAACAACTATAGGAAAGTATTTCTTTATAGATCACGGAACAGGTATAGTCATAGGCGAAACTACAGAAATAGGCGATAATGTCAAGATATATCAGGGCGTTACACTCGGTGCACTTTCAACAAGAGGCGGACAGAATCTCAGAGGAAAGAAAAGACACCCGACTATCTGCGATAACGTCACAATATATTCAGGTGCGTCAATTCTTGGCGGAGAAACAGTTGTCGGAAAGGGCGTTGTTGTGGGCGGCAATGCGTTTATCACTACATCTATTCCAGAAGGTGCAAAAGTCAGCGTAAAAAGTCAGGAGCTGACCTACAATTACAGCTCATCAAAACCCGTAGAACGAAAGGAAATAGAGCTTGACGAAGCATGGTTCTACATGATATAAAAATTCAAAAAAATTCAGGTAACGGCTGAAATTTGCCAAATCGAGTAGGGCGGAAATTCTCCGCCCTCTCACACCACCGTACGTGCCGTTCGGCATACGGCGGTTCAATCTAATTTCAAAGTATGTTGTTTAAGATAGTAATCTAAAGGACTGACTAAGCCTCG
>Ga0256407_10000748_pt1 | contig 73443 bp, 85 predicted proteins | sample RumenRJG_04DNA_FD_193489 | JGI IMG/M metagenome (GOLD analysis project Ga0256407, IMG submission 193489) | Bovine rumen microbial communities from Lethbridge, Alberta, Canada - RJG_04 | ecosystem: Host-associated > Mammals > Digestive system > Stomach > Rumen | place: Canada: Alberta... | reverse complement strand
GGACGTACAGTCCAAATATAATTACAGGTCAATCCATTACCCGTCCTTATTGTAGCTTAGGTAACAAGAAGGAAAATAAAACAACCGGAGTGTTGCTTATTCTCCGGCTGTTATAGTAGCAAATATATCTTCCGATTTTCCGGGGCATCAGATATAGTTCTTATCCTTTCCGAAATGGATTAGGAATATGATCTGATACAACTTTTGCTATTTCTTCCGCAAAGGCAACAAATTCTTCTGAATTGAAATCCGGCTGTGAGCAGCCGATTTCAAACTCAGTGTTATCGTAGTCGGTAAACCACCCTGTTTCAAAAAAGCCGTTCCTGAGATAAAAGCGCTTGATATCATTGCAGACGTCCGGCAGATCAGGTGCTTCATATTCCACGACGACCTGTTTATCCGGATTCTGTCTGATCAGTTCCCTGACAGCTCTGCCTCCGATTCCTTTTGAACGCAAATCTTTCCTGACGGCAAAATAGGCAAGGTAAACCAGATTCCGGTAATACCTGACGGCCATAAAGCCCACAGGCTCCTGTTCATGATCAATACACCAGACTTTTGCTCCGGTAGCAAGCATGTCGCTCAAAGCGCAGCGCTCAATTTCCGGTATTGCTTCTTCGTTTATTGCTTCCAGGATTGACAGGTCTTCAGAATCTTCCCTGATTTCCCTGATCTCCATAGTGTCCTCCGATGAACAGATAACTTCCGGGATTCCTTGCCAACAGGTATCCCTGCAAACCCGAATTTATCAAAGAATATATTCAAGCTCGATTTCGTGCTTCAATGGAATGCCGTCCATGCCAGTCAGCGGTATTTCGGGCTTGATCTTTCTGGCGTCATCCAGGGCATTATGATAGAACCGTATTATATCAAATCCTCGTTTCTGATAATATCTCAGCGCATGAAGGTTATCGTTTGTTGTAATCAGTCTGATCCGAATTAATCCGGAATTCCTTGCTTCCGAAAATGCCTGATGAAGCAAAGCCGTACCTGTCCCATTATTTTCCCTGAGACTATCAAGGGACAGTATCTCCATCTCATTCCCGGTAATACGATAGGTAACTAATCCGATGATTTCATTATCTTCACAGGCATACCACCCTTCAGCTTTCCCAAGATCAATACTTTCGCCATGAACAACCATTTGTAATGAAAACCATTGACGGATAATGAAATCGTTAATTCTCTCCCGATTGTCCCGGTCGATCTTCTTGATCTCCATGTTTTTCTCCCCAAATGCCGATTAGTCTTGGCCAGGAAAATCAAAAATAATGTACTGTTTCATGCCAGAGATGATCATAGCATATTCCATTGAAAAATACATCCGAATATACCGCTCACAAATATGAATCCGGGTTTGGATACGAAGCGATTCACTCCGCCAAAGAAGAATCCGGACCATTTTATGAGTTCGGGCTATATATTTGCTTCAAAGGAGACAGAGACCCCTGTCTCCTTTGTATCGATTCTATGAGCAGTATTTTATTTTGTCAGGGTAGGTGGACTGGCTGATATGGAAATGTTATAATGTGGGTAAAACAGTGAATAGAATATAAGGAGGGAGTTGCAATGAAAAAGATTCTGTTGCTGTTGCTGTTGCTGACATTATGCATATGCTGCGCGGTGCCTGCCGCTTTCGCGGAAGAAACCACTACGGCGGGCTTCATGGGTACCTGGGAAGCGGTTCGGTTTGTATACGGCGATCTGGTGGACATGGATGAGGAGATGCTCAGAGAGAATCAGATAACCTGGCTGCTGGAAATAAAGGAGGACGGTACATTCCACAGCAACAACGGTGAAAGTGAAGCTGACGGGAACTGGACGGAAGCGGACGGTGTGCTGGACCTGGAGTTCAACGAGGAATACATATTCCAGGCTGAACTGGATGGCGACCTGCTGCACGTCGTGCTTGATACCGGGAGTGGGACGCTTCAGGAGTATTATTTGGCCAGGCCGGAGGAGCCGGGACGGGTCTGATCATCTCTTTTTCAATCGCTGCCTTTCATCGAAAAGAATCCGAACCCTTTTATGGGTTCGGACTTTATATTTGCTTCAAAGGGGACAGGGAACGGTCCCTTTTCCGACGGAAGAGGTCGGTTCCATATGATGCAGTTCCGTAAAAGAGGATACGATCTTTGCTGCGTTCTTTTCCGCGTACACGTGCGCGTGGCCGTCAATAATCATTTTCCTGTCTCCCGGTAAGTCTGTCCCGCCTCTTCGATCCATACCGCCATATCGCCTTCTTCCCGGTTGGCCCAGGCGAAATAGGGAATCGCGGTCAGTACGCCGGGAACCGCACCGGGGTCCTTCTGCGCGTCCGGCTGCTGCGGTTTGTCTTTATCATAGATCCTCAGGCCGGTCACGTCCCGGGGAAGCCCCCGGACCGGCCTGTATTCCCGGATTTCCGCGTCAGCGGGCAGGCGAAGGGCGTCTGTGGGCGCCGTCTGGTCCGTTTCCTCAAAGCAGTAGACCAGCGGTCCGCGCGCCAGGGCCGCTTTCCCTTCGCAGTCCCGCACCCGGGGATCGGCATGGATGCGGCGTACGGGCAGGTCGAAGGAAAGCTCAGCGGTATCCCCCGGCTGCCATTTCCGGGACAGGTAGCAGTACCCGTTTTTCATATCTCCCCGGGCAGTCTCGCCGTTGACCGTAAGGGAAAATGACTGGACATACCGCGGAATCCGGATCGCCAGGGAGAAATCGCCGCCGTCCGTGATCGTATAGCGGGCCTTCCCTTCCCAGGGGTATGCGCTTTCCAGCCGGATGCCTCCATGGCCGGTTTCCGCCTCGCTGCCGATCAGCAGGTGGCTGTATACCGTGCTGTCATCCTCGCTCCACAGGTATTTCCCCAGGGAGGCGATCAGCCGCGCCAGGTTGGGCGGGCAGCAGGCGCACGCGTGCCACGCGGGGCGCCTGGGCAGCACATGTTCGTACCCCGGCGCGACGCCGGAGACGCCCTTTTTCACCGCCAGCGGATTTACATAGAAGAACCGTTTCCCGTCCAGCTGCATACCCGCCAGCGCGCCGTTGTACAGCTCCAGTTCCATCAGGTCGGCGTACCTTCCGTCTGCCCGCAGTTTCAGCATTTCATGGGCGAAAAAGGTCATGGCAACCGCGGCGCAGGTTTCGCCGTAGCACCGGTCCGGGGGCAGATCATAATCCACGGTAAAGGATTCATGGTACGCGGAGGATCCCACGGCGCCGGTCACATACATCTGTTTTTGCGTAATGTTTTCAAACAGCCGCTCACAGGCGGCCTGCATTTCAGTATCCCCGGTCTCCGCGGCGGCGCCTGCCATGGCGGTGAGCATGTAGAGCTGCCGCACGGCGTGGCCCCGGGCCGCGGTCTGCCTGCGCACGGGCACGTCGGACTGGTTGTAGGCCGTATCGTCCGCCTCAATGTCGTAGCCGCCGTAATGGACGCCGGGATGGACGGGGGTATGCTTCCTGAACCAGTCCGGGTCCTGCCCCCGCAGGTCCAGGAACCGCAGGGCCATGTCCCGGTAGCGGGTATTTCCTGTGGCATGGTACAGCCGCAACAGTCCGATCTCGATTTCCTGGTGCCCCGGGATGCCCTCTTCTTTTTCAAAGCGGCCGCAGATATGGTCCGCCAGGCGCACGCAGATGCGCAGCAGTTCATCCTTCCCGGCTGCTTCGTGCAGGGCCGCGCCCGCCTCCAGCAGGTGGCCCGCGCAGTACAGTTCATGGCATTCCAGCAGGTTTTTCCATCTGTTTTCCGGCTCTTTCACCGTGAAATAGGTATTCAGGTAGCCGTCCGGCTGCTGGCAGCGGCCGATCAGCGCCACCGTTTCATCCACCCGGCGGGATAAAGCGTCATCCGGTTTCAGGGCCAGGGAGTAGGCCGCGGCTTCCAGCCATTTGGCCACGTCGCTGTCCTGGAACACCATGCCGTAGAATTCCCCGGTCTCCTCCCCGGCGGCCATGCGGAAATTGCTGATGGCGTGGGATTTTTCGGCGCCGGGCACCTCATCCCGGAGGATCCTTTCCATGTAGGGAATGGTCACGTCCGTCATGAGCCGCTGCCGGGGCGACCAGAAACCGTCCGTGATCCGCACGTTTTTCAGCGGGATATGCCTCATGCCCATGGCTTTTCCTCCTTCACCGGTTATTCCCTTCAGATCATACCATACAGCCGCCTGTTCCAAAAGCAGAAACTCCCCTCTTCACCCGGGAACGGAAGAAACCGTCCCGGCGGTTCGTTGTATGTTTGTACCCCCGGAAGGCCGGGATCCCGGGGAACAAAGGGACGGTTCTCTCCGTTCGGCGGATGCTGAACCGGAGAACCGTCCCTGACGTTCCCGAAACATTTCGTAAAGGAGAACTGAATGATGAAAAAGATTCTGCCTGTTCTGGCCGCTGTCATGCTCCTGCTCTCTTCCGCCGCCGCGGCGGAAAGCATCCCCGCGCTGCCGGGTGAAGAACCGGGCCTCCCCGCCTTCGCCACCATGAATGAGGCGCTGGCTGCCGTCAAAGAACCCGGTACCTGTTTCGATACCGACGGGACTGCCGTTGTCATGGTCATGAAGGCCGGGGAAAAGTACATCCGTCTCATCACGGAGCTGGACAGCCGCGCGAAGAACCTGCTCGTGCGGAAATCCGGAACAGGAGAGGACAGCTTTCATGCATTCTACAATTATGTCCGCAATCTGCCGGTCAGCCGCATCGAGGAACTCCCTGAACTGCCGCTGGACCAGGCCGAACTGGACGCGCTGGCGGGAAAAACCATGCGGGAACTCCTGCTGGAAGGCTTTGCGCCTTTCGCGGTCTGGCATGAGGGCGAAGAACCCCGGGCCAGGCACGTCATCGTATTGTCATCCGGCCTGTACACCTACGCTTTTGAATTCGATATGACGGATGAGGATTATACGGACTACGAAAAAACCCACACGGCCGGAAACTGGCCGGTGAAGGCCGTCCTCTTCGATGGTTTTTCCAATCAGACGCTTTCCCCGGCTCCCCTCCCGGAAGCGGCGCCGTAACCCGTTCCCCCTATCCGCATACAGCAAAGGGAACAAAGGACGGTTCTCCCCGTTCCGCGGCTGCGGAACCCGGGAACAAAGGGACGGTTCTCCCCGTTCCGCGGCTGCGGAACTGGAGAACCGTCCCTGACGTTCCCGCGCGGAGGAGCGGCTTTTTTCATGCCTTCTTGCGGAACTCATGGCTGCACCGGGGACAATGGATCTCTTTTTCTCCTGTGCCTCGGGTCAGCCTCAGCAGGGTTTTGCACTGCGGGCATTTGAAGTACTTGTACTGTTTCATTCCCTTCAGGCGCATGAAAAACTGTTTTGTTTTCAGCCTGGCATTCTGGAAGAAGTACATAAACTTCCGGTTTTCTTCCTGCCTTTTGTATTTGTTTTTGGAGAAGAACCGGAAAATGGCCCAGCCGTACAGCCCGTAGCTGAGATAGACCAGCCAGTAAAGTCCGGTGAAAGGGATGATGATCTGTATGATCAGGCTTGTTATGATCAGCGCCATCCCCAGCTGGTCCGGTCCGTTGCGGCAGGCCATAAACCGGGCAAACCTGTACAGCAGGCTCCTGAGTAAATTCATGGGTTAACTTTCCCCGTTTCCTGTTTTTTTCTTCCCTGTCCCTGCGGTACCCTGTTTATTTCCGCCAGGTCATTTCAATGTACTTCTGCGTCCAGACCGGGTCCCGGTGTTCATAATCCCCTTCGCTCATCCGGCAGTCCTGCCACAGGTCATCCGCGATCTCCAGGATGACATCCTTCAGTTCCAGGTCCTTCGTATACTTTTCCGGGATCCCTGCAAGGCCCAGCCTTGCCCCCAGGATATTTCCCGCCACCGCCCCGGTGGAATCGCTGTCCCCGTTATGGTTCACGGCAGCGATCATGGCCCTGTCAAAGTCGTTCTCATATTTCAGTGCGCAGTACACCGCAATGGCCAGGGTTTCCTCCGCAACCCAGCCCTCGCCCAGCTTATGGATCGCCTCCAGGTCCTCCCTGTCCGCCGTGGCCAGGTCCACGGCCCTGTACATGATATCCAGGAAGGCTTCCCGTTCCACGGTATCCGGCCACATTTCTTCCTGCGTATGCAGAGTTTTCATCACGGCGTCATAGACCGGATCATCGTTCTGGCTGATCTCATGGATGATCTGCGCCAGTGCAGCAGCCGGCATCCAGCCGAGGGCATGCCCGTGCGTAATCGCCGCGGCTTCCGCGCCGATCCGGGCAATCTGCCGGATATCCGTCCCTCTGTCATTGAAGTACAGTCCGACAGGAGCCACCCGCATCACTCCGCCGCAGCCCTTGCTGCGGTTGAGCGGGTTTTCAATGGTTCCCATCCGGTCGGAAACAAGGCTGGTGATACATGTATTCTCCGGTGCCCTGAGACTGAACAGCTCCGGCACATTGACCAGCCAGGAATAATGGACCTCATCCGGCAGCGGGTACTGTTCCGTCTGTGTTTTCAGCCAGTCGGTATAGGCATGGTAGATATATTCGGTATAACTGCCCATGATGCCGCGCATCCTTCCCCGTGTGGCTCCCGCAAGAAGCCCCGCTGCCGTGAACAGCGTCATCTGGGTATCGTCGGAGATCAGGGCTGTTCCGTTTCTCAGGTCATATTCCGTGATGCCGTTCCCGCCATACTTCCGGAAGATCTCATCCTCCCGCATGAATTCCACGGCATAGCCCAGCGCGTCGCCGGCTGCGCCGCCGATCAGGCAGCCCCTGAATTTGTCCTGGTTCCTCATGGCTGAACTCCTCCGGCAAAATCATTAAATCTCCCTGTAATGGACAGGGAAAAAGGAAATAACAGGATTCCGCTGGTCATCTTTCTTTATTGTACTTTTGGTACTTCATTATATTCACAGTTTCTCTTTTGCGTCAAGTTTAGGAACGGATGCTAAGCCGTTCCTCACTTCCGGCGGAATTTCGCCAGCGCGCTTCTGTACTGGGTCAGCAGCATCATCGCGTCGCCGTAACTCATCCCGTCTTCGCCTGTCCCGATCAGCCCCAGCAGTTCCGCGTAGTCCTCTCCTTCCATTATCTCCTTCAGCGGTTCCAGCACCCGGTTCAGGCTTTCCGCCTTGTATTCATTCACGCGGCTGTCCGGGCTCCGCCGCGTCTGCTGCCGGAATTCATAGTACAGCGCTTCGAAAAAAGGCTCGTACAGCGCGTACAGTTCCTTTTTCCGTGTGAACTCGGTCTCTTCCGCCGTCATGGCGCTTTCATCGCTCTCGTCTCCGAAAAGCTGTTCATAGTTGTCATTCGGGTACATCAGTCCCGGCATTGTCTCGCTCCTCCGGCCGATCACGATCCATTCTGGCTCATTGTACTTCCGGTCCGCATTGTATTTCCGTCCTGCCAGGTACCGTATGTATTCCGTTCCGTCCTTTTTCATGCTTGAAATTCTTCCCGGTATCTCCGGAATCTTCACCGGATCCTGGTTCATCATTCGCTTTTTCCTCCTTTCTGAGGGAAACTTTTTTCGAGGGAAACTTCAGGTTGTCAGGGGTTGTCAGGGGTTGTCAGGGGTTGTCAGGGGGACGGTTCTCCTGACAACTTTTCAGCCTTCCGCCCCCGGCTCCCCGTCCTTTTTCTCCCGCACCAGCGCGAAGATCTCTTCCATCCGCGCCTGCGCCTGTTCCATGTTGTCCTCCATATGCCGGATCCGGATGGTCTCCTCCGGTTTCCCCAGTCCGCGGTCCATCAACAGGCCGATCGCCTGCACCCGGGCGGCCGGGTTGCTCTCCGGATTGCCGATGATGTCCTTCAGGGCGTCCATCGCCCCGGGCAGCAGGTCCAGGTATTCCTGTCCCGTCTGCTCCCGGATCCGGTTTCCCTGCTTTTTATCGTTCCTGTTCATGCCTCGCTCTCCTTTCTCAGTGATATCCGCGCTCCAGGATCCTGCAAACGCACGCCGCGCTGTCCGGCGCGTCGTCGTGTTCCGCGTTCTCCGTGTAGTCCAGGATCTGATCGATATATTCCGGATCCGTCCCTTCCAGGAACACGATCTTCGGCCACCATTTCTTCAGGTACGTCGCGATCTTGACGAACTTGTTCATCCGCTCGTCGTATCCGCTGGCATATGCCCCGCGCTCCCGCAGCTCCCGCTCCAGGAATCCCCTGTCGCCGTTCCGTTCGCATTTGATCGGTTCGCACATCAGCCGCCGGCTCTCGTCGATGATCTCGCCGATCACCCGGTCCACCGGCTTGTGCCACAGCTTGCCGTACAGGTAGATCGTCTCCCCGTCCCGGTCCCGCCGTCCGCAGGTGAACGCCGTGCAGTCCCCGCCGCCGTACGCCGCGTCCACGTGGGCCAGCCCGTCCCGCAGTTTCCCCGCGTCGTCCGTGAACCGCGGCGCCGTGTCGAAGATCACCTCCGTGCTCGCGATGTGCTTCAGCTCGTAGTTCGCCGCGAACAGGCTCGGCGCCATGCTCTGCCGCAGCTGCGCCAGCTGCTCCTTTGTGATCAGTCCCGTCGTGTAGCAGTCGTACCGGTGGATGTTGGGCATCTTCGTGAAGACGTCCTGCTTGTGCCACGGTGTCCCCAGGTTGATGATCCGCCCGCCCTTGTTCCGGATGTTCTGCAGCTCGTCGTACTGGGTCTTCGTCCGCTCCCGTTCCGCCCGGCTCTCCCGGTCGTCCTTGTTGCAGATGTCGTCCGTGATCACGTACCACGCGTGCTTCCCCGTGATGCTGCTCCGGATCCCCAGGCCGAACAGCTGCGGCGCGCCCATCGGGCTCTGCCACAGGTTCGTGCTCAGGTGGCTCGCGCTTTCTCCCGTGATCATCAGCGGCCGCCCGTAGCACATCGCCGCCAGGTCGCCCATGATCTCCTGCCTCAGGATCTTTCCGACCATCCCCAGCATCTCCGCCACGTCGTTGTCCGTCTTCCGCAGAAAGATGATGTTCTTTGTCGGCCGCAGCACGATCAGCATCGCGATCGCCACCGCCAGGCAGCTGCTTTTGTAGCTCCCCCGGTGCGCCTGCAGGGTGTAGTCCCCGCTCCCGTTCACCATCTCCCGGATCCATTCTCCGTGCATCGGCGTCAGGTCTTTGAATCCGACCCGCCGCCCCAGCTCGTCCGGATGCTCCAGGAACCACCGGATGATCTTCCCCGTCCCTTTCACAGGATCGTCCCCCAGCCGTTTCCGCCGGTCTCCGGCGCTTTGATCTTTTCCCGCGCCTCTTCCGCCGTGATCACCCCGCATTCCAGCAGGATGCGGATCTCCTCTGCCGCCTGCCGGGCCAGTTCCGCCCGCTCCCCCGGACTCATCGTCACCAGGGGATTGAAGCGGATCTCCATGTCCTCCGGGATCATTCCCCAGCAGCTCACCGCCATCACCGGCAGCAGCTTTTCCAGTGCCGGGCGCAGGATCCGCTCCTGCAGACGGCCCACCATGTCGCTGTAGTTCTTCTCGTCCGACCGTCCCGTGGCGTTCATCCCCTGTGGCGACCGCCCGAAGATCTTCGTGCACGGCATCTCCGCCGCCCCGGCCACGTCCATCATGAAGATATCCAGGATCTCCGCCAGCCCGCCGAAGTTGTACGGGTGGGTCTCCATCGAGTCCCCCTCGCTCAGCAGCTGCGTACCATAGCTGCTCCGCAGCCGGTTTTCTTCCTCCACGGCGCGGATCGCGCTTTCCTTCGTCCGGTCCGATCCGTACGCCAGGTCCGCCCCCAGGCTCCCCATCTTCAGCGTCACCAGGTTGCTCATGTACGTCATCCTGGCGGTATTCTCGCTGCCGGAGTCGTGCCGGATCAGCGCGTCCCATACGTGCTCCAGTTCGCTCGCGCCCCAGTAATCGTTCCGGATCATCTCCTCCCGCGGCAGCTCCCGCCCCGTGAAGCGCAGCACCCGCGAATGGTGGATCTTCATCCGCCGGTTCTCCCCCTGCTTCCCGGCGACGGATACCTCGTAGTATTCCGGCAGGCCGTATTCCGGGTCGTCCAGGTCGTCCTCCATCTCCAGGCTCGGCGTGATCTCCTGCGTCATGTCCACCACCAGTAGCCCCATGAAGCATCCCGGCCGCAGGCGCTTCGGATCCAGCCGGGTGTCCATCCGGTCCTGGTCCCCGTACGTGATCATGATGGCGATGCTCCCTCCGTACAGCCGGGCCCACCGGATCGCGTCCGTGATCTCCTGCTTCACGCTGTGCTTCGCCTCCAGCTTTTTCAGCTGCCGCAGGTCCTCCTCGCCCATCGAGGGCACGCTCAGCGTGTACCATTCCCGCGTCGCGTCCTCGCTGGGCCCGTCGATGATCCGCTTCGCGATGTAGTTCCCCCGGTACGCCGCCGTCAGCTTTTCGGTGTCCCGGCTCAGTCCGCTCCGCACGAAGGTCGCCGCGGCGGTCAGCGGGGACGCTTCCCCGAGCCCCGCCGCCGCGTTGGTGTATCCGTCCATCCCCGGCAGGCACTCCGCCGGGATGAACAGCCCCGTGATCCTTTCCCTCATCCTGATCCGTCCTTTTTCATTCTTTCCGGCCCGCGTTCGCGCTACGCTCCGCCATGATCCTTTCTCCCAGTTCGCGGCCCTCCGGCGCCCGCTTCCGTCCCGCGCCCGCCACCGCGTTGAAGGCCCGGCCCAGCGCTTTCCGCCCGGCTTCGGTCTTCGCCGCCTCCATGTCCGCGCAGTACTGCCGCCGCTCCTCCGAGCTCATCTCCCGCACCAGCTCTCCGCAGGCCTCCATCAGGCAGTCCATCGCTTCCGCCCCGCCTTCCTCCCGGGCGAGCTCGTCCAGCCCGTCCAGCATCTCCGCTTCGGGCAGATCCTCTTCGCCGGTTTCTTCCGGCTGGTCCAGCTGTTCTTCTTCCATGTCTTTTCCCCGCTTTACTTTTCACCCTCTGCTTCCGCTTCGGGCAAACCCGTCAGTGCCAGCAGCATTGCCGTCAGGAACCCGAAGCAGCCCGCGCTCAGCGTCGCCATCCAGTTCACGTCGCCCAGCACCACTGCTCCCGTTCCGATATACGCCAGCGCCGCCTCCGCAAAGGTCCGTACCGCCCGGATCAGTGCCGCCTTACCCCAGTTCTTCCAGTTGATTTTCATTTTGCATTGCTCCTTTCTTTCTGTACCTTTTCAATGACTTCCATCCGGCTTTCCAGCCGGTACATCCGCTCGACGACGCTGTTGTGCTTGTCCACCTTGGCTTCCAGTTTTTCCAGCCGGTATGCCACCAGCGCTGCCTGTTTCCGGTTGCTCACGTACACGCCCAGGAACGCGAATCCCGCCGTGATCACCGCAACCAGGATCGTTGCCCAATCCACTCTCATCCCTCCCCGTATAGTTTTCCGAATGTCAGCGGTCCGCAGATGCCATCAACCTTCAGTCCGCAGTCCCTCTGGAACGCTTTCACCGCCTTCAGCGTCTGCTTCCCGAAGATCCCGTCTGCGCCCCATTTGCCCAGGTCATAACCCCTGTTCATCAGCGCTTCCTGCATCTCCCGCACAGCTTCTCCCCGGTCTCCTTTCCGCAGCACAGCAGAACAAGACGACGCGGAACAAAGGGCGAACCACTGATGACCGCCAGTGGCGGGAGTTTCGTCGGTGGTGAGGTCAATCGAAACGAGCGAGCTCCCCTGTGGGGAGTCGCGACGATTGAGATTGCGGATACGGTTCTCTCCCCGTTCCGCTTCCCCTTCATCCCCATACTCATACCTCACCTGGTTCCACAGTCCCACCCGGTTCCATCCGCCGCGGATGCTCTTCCCCCGGAAGCTGCTCTCCGCCACGCACCCCCGGGAGGAGGACGAATGGATTGCCCCTTCGCCTTTTCCTGTGACGATCCCTATATGGCTGGCATTTCCCAGTCCATCATGGTATCCCCGTTTCTCTTCCCCGCCGTCGAATGCATGAATGAAAAGGAAGGCACCCGCAGGAACCTTCCCTAACTGTTTCACACACTCTTCCGGCGTCATCATGGTACCGTTCTTCAGCACTTCCCGGTACCAGGCATTACTCCCGGCCAGGTCTTTCTTCAGTCCGCACTGCCAGAGACACCACTCAATGAACGCCTGGCAATCCATCTCTGTATATGGAGTCCCGAGCTTTTCAAAGCCGACGATTCCCAGTTTCTTTCCGTCAATCATGATTTCTTTTCTCCTTTCCGGTCACTGCCAGCAGCGGAACAAGGGGACGGTTCTCTCCGTTCCGCGAACGCGCGGGAACAAGGGGACGGTTCTCTCCGTTCCGCGAACGCGCGGGAACAAGGGGACGGTTCTCTCCGTTCCGCGAACGCGGAACCGCAGAACCGTCCCCGACGTTCCGTCACTCCTCCCCCGGTTCCACAACCTTTATGCCCATCGGCACAGGCATTATTTCTCCGGCCGGCAGCGGCACGTCTGTCCGCGCCGTCACCGTCCCGTCACCGTTATCAACAAAGGTTTCCCTTTCCTCCACGAAGTCAAAAGTCCTTTCGTTCGTCCCGTTCCAGGTGAACAGCTTCAGCTTCTTCAGCAATACTCTGCGATAGGTTTCATCGTCCCAGCCTTCCTGTCGGATAAACCCGATGGACGTTCCCAGTTCATCAAGCTGTTTCCCCTCCGCTGAGGCAAAAGAAAACCCGGATGCCGTCTGCGGCACCAGGGACATCAGATCTGTCACCTGCCGGAGCACTGCTTCCGCGAGCGCGACGAACCGAGGCTTATTACGGGCATATGCAGGAAACAGGGAAAGATAATCAGCCGGATTCATCAGTCCACCATCACCGCCACATCATCCAGGGACGGCACCGTCAGCTTCGTGTTCCATTCGGGCACCAGTTTTTCCCGTTCCGCGCCATGCGCTCCGGTACAGGCCAGATCCGTAATGGCGAAGGTAGATGCATAACCACCTACCGCCTGGTAGATCAGGCCGTACAGCTGCGGAACAGTAATTGAAGCCCCGATTTCCAGCGCATTGGTATAATTGTAAAGAGTCTCCTTGATCATTGCTGTCACAGCCGCTTCGTCAAACCCGTCATAGTTCCGAAGCATAACCAGGAAGCCGATCCCGACCGGCACTGGTCTGGAAAGCCGGACTGTATGAAGATTCCCCCGTTCATCCGTGACTGTCCGGCTTTTCGTTCCGGACGTCCCGATGCCCGGCGGCTTCTTCCTCCAAATGGCGTCCGCGATCAGATCCAGATCGCCGTTATTCACATAGACCGCGATCGTGTGCCCCGGGATCCCGTCCACTTCGGTATCTTCTTCATTCACGCGGATCAGGACCTGCGTTACCCCCGGCACCTGCCGGATAGCCGCTTCCATTGCGTCCATGGAAAAAGACCCCCTGGCGGCTGTCGCCGCGTTCATCCGTTTCCTCACCTCCGCGTCTGTTTCTCCCGCCTGCCGCGTAATGCCGTACTGCGGCAGCAGCAGATCCAGCGCCTGGCCGGCGGCATACGCCGGGTTCCGGCTGTTGTATGCCTGCAGCACCAGCGCGGACGTATCGTCCAGCGCCTTCGCAAAAACAGAAAGCAGCTGGTAATCCGGCACCTCCGGTGTAAGTTCCGCTTCCTGGCCAAAGATCAGGCGGTAGGCGGAGCATAAATCCTGCAGCCGGTCCTCATACGTCGGCATATGGATCCCGGAAGCGTCAATATACGGCGGAAAATACAATGTCCTTCTTCCCCTCCCCGGTCCTTATTTCGCAGGAATAGGAAAACCTTCTTCGATCTGTTGAAAACCTTACATTCTCCACATCCTGCACACTGTCCGTCTCCCGGATATAAGCAGTGATCCGGGAAGCCAGCGAAGCCGCGTCCGCATCCGTGATCCGGCCCGACCGCATCTCCTCCAGAATGAAAAACCCATCTTCCGGATATTCCCACCATTTCCCCTGCAGCAGGGACAGCCGGTACTGAACCAGCTGCGCTGCAGCCTCCGGGCCGGAGATCATATCCCGGGAAGACAGCACAGGCAGAACATCTCCGGATGAATCCACAGAACGAAGTGTTATAGCGTGCACCTCCCTGGTCGCCGGAACAAGGGGACGGTTCTCTCCGTTCCGCCGCTGCGGAACCGCAGGACCGTCCCCGACGTTCCTTCTCCCTTTTATGCCAGGATATACGTCGCGTATATCGTGATAGACGTATTGGCAGGAATTGCGCCGTTCACCTGTACTGCGCCTGCGGTCGTGATCTGCCCGCCGTTGTTCCAGCGCCACTGTGCCGGCGCCGTATACTTCGGCCGTTTCCCCGCAGCCAGGGTGCACAGCGTCGTTGTCCCGGAGGTGACTGCGCCGGTTTTCTTCACCACCAGGCGGACCATAGCCATTTTCCCCCAGTACGCGTACTGCGCCGTGGTGATCTCGCAGTCCGCTGCCGCCGTGGCGATACTTTGAATCGTCGTGGTCGATCCGGTCCCGGTATTTCCTGTCCCGCCCCGGGCCACAGGCAGCGTACCGGATGTAATATCCCCGGCATCATGAACATGATCCGCATCGGATTTCCTTGCCAGTTTTTCATCCGTCTCCGTTTCCGTATAGTACCGGTCATCGTGATCATGCGGAAAAAGGGACGCCTGTTCCGGGAACGTGTCCAGCGAGTTCGGCCGGCTGCGGAAGCCCACAAAGGCAAACGCATCTGACAGGGAATGCTTTCGCGCCGACTGTGGCACAGAGGCTTCACCGCTTTCAAACCAGGCGTCGATATCCACGTCCGCCAGGATCACCAGGCATTCGTCCCCGGCGGATACCAGCCAGGTAATCGCGTTCTCCCTGGAGCCCGGGAAAAAAACCGGCACATCCGGCAGCACCGGAAACATCCGGGACCCGATCTTTACAGCCGGTTGAATCTCAGCTGTCTGGGTGGAAGGATCAAAGGAAACTACCGTGCCCGGTAAGGCGCAGTGCAGGGAGGAAAAGACCTCCTGCTTCAGTGCTTCCCGTTCTTCCGGAGAAAGATACATGACCTCTGACATCAAAAAACCTCCTCAATGCAATTCGATGAGCATCTGGGTACTCCATGGTCCCATCGCCGTATCCGCTTCTACCATCCGTTCCAGGATCAGGCCGGAATACATCTTCCCTTCCCAGGCCAGGGTCATCTCTTCCCCCGGCTGGAACCCCGTCACCGTCGTGGACAGGATCATCTTCCGTCCACCGTCCGCAAAAGCGGGACGGTCCGTCAGGTCCCGATCCGTCAGGTGCAGCGTTGCCGGCAGAGGCTCCGCCGGGATCACGCATAAGCCGGCCGGAACCAGATAAGCACGCGCGGATGCAGCAGACATCACAGCGGCAATCGCGTCCGCCGCCCGGTCGCAGAAGGCCTGCCCCCGGGAAAAGACAGGGTCGGTTCCGGGGAAGGACAGCAACTGGATCCCGGTACCGGAAGCGGAAAGCAGCCTGCGCACGGTCTCCGAAACGGTAGCTCCGGCCGGAACCGATACGGATACAGAAGCCTCCCATAAGCCCAGTCCAAGGGAGAAAGCTGCCGTTGTGACCGTTCCCTCCGGAACCGTCCGGCAGAACACATCCGACACCTGTCCATAGGCCAAACAGGAATCATCCCGCATGACGGATAGTTCCTTCGTATTCTGCAGCCGGAATACGTCCGGATCAGACAGATTCCAGCACTGTAGCATAAACAGGGACGGAAACAATCCGATCCGCATCGTTCCGGATAAACGAAAGCGATTTTCTGAAGCAAAAGGCTCACCGTCCGCAAGGACCGTGAGCCGGCGATCAGGTTCCCCCATATGTATCTCCCCACAGAATATTAAACTCGGTCAGATTCCCTTTTGCCGGATCCGGCGTGGACGGTTCATCGGTGTCCCGGATCACGAAGAGCGATCCCATTCCCCGCCCATCCCGAATATACCGGAATGGCCGGAGAAGATCATTCACTTCCCCATAGGAACAGATCAACGGGATCTGGTTAATCAGTAAGTCCCCGGAAGAATCATCCCAGATGGAAATCACCCAACAGACCGGCGCTGGCATGTACCGGATCTCCACACGGGCATGAAACGGATCTCCGTCAATCGTCAAATCCAGCGTAAAAATCTGGCGGGAATCTTCCGTCAAAGGCAGTACATAATACACTTAACCAACTCCTGCACGGATCAGCATCTGCTTCAGCACGTCCCCGGTCACCGCCTGCGCCTGCCCGGAGGAACCTGTATGCGTAGCCGCGGAAGAATTATCATTCGTTTTCTTCACGGCGGCTGTCGGTTTATACTGAGAAAAAGTCAGCATCCCCTGCCATCCGAACTGATTCTTATCGTCCTCCGTCACGCTGAGGCCGGACAGCAGCATCCCGGTGTACGTCAGTGCCGATGTCACCACCGTGCACAGGATCCTGTTCCGTTTGATGCTTTCCAGCGCCTGCAGCATCCGGTTTGCCCAGCCGGACTGGTGCCCGATATCCGTTTCCATGACGGACAGGATCACCTTGTCCGGCTGATTTCTGGCGCCGTTGATGTAGTCTGACCCACCAGCAGAATTAGAATCTGTCTGGAGCTTCAACGAATACTCATGTTTAATCGACAGCACCCCGGTAAAGGTATATGTATACCCATAGGAAGGGAGACGGACCTGAACAGAAGAACCCATGTGTTGCCAATCCCCTTTTGTTACTTATAACGCAGGCCCCACCGGGGCCTGCGCCCCCTTCAGCGTCCGGAGCAGGTACTGCTCCGCCACATCGTAGATCGACCTTCCCACCGCTTCCGGGTCACTCCCGGCGGCGGTTACCTGGATGCTCACCGGAGCCTCCACGGAGGAATGCGTGTTCTGCGTGATCACCGGCGCGGCGGCGGACGGAGCCGACGCCAGCAGGTCCGGCAGGCCGGACAGAGCGTCGCCCTGTTCCTTCCCGGCGAATCCCGCCTGCAACGTTTCCCGGGCGGAATCGGACAGCTCCCCGATCAGCTGCCGCAGCAGCGGGACCGCGATGGATTCTTTCTTCACCGGGATCACATACTCCGGATCTCCGTCCTCCGCGATCTCCGTCACCGCAGGGGCGGAAAACCGGCCGCCCGCGGCGGATTTCATCAGGGAAGCCGATCCCGCTCCTCCGCCGCCTCCGCTCCCGGTTAGCCCGGAACCGCCCTGTACGTTCACCGAAGCATTCACGGTCAGCCGGGCGGAACCATATAAAGCCTGCAGCTGCGCCAGGGCATCCCGCCCGGCAGCCAGCACTGCGGAAGCATCCGCGTTCAGCGGAAAGACCGCTGTGTCGAACATCTGTTGTACCCGCAGAAAATAATCATCCAGCTTCTCCTCCGCCCCGGAAACGTCCAGGTCCATGGAAAAGGAGATCCCCTTTTCGGAGAGCTCCATCAGCCGCTGGTAGGGACTCAGTTCCCCGGTAGGCAGCGTGGAAGCCGAAAGCTGCCGGAAGAACTCCCCGACAGCATTGCGCGCTGTTTCGAAAGCGGAAGCCAGCTCCTCCGCCAGCGTACGGTTCTGTACCAGTGCCTTCTGCAGTTTGTCCAGGCCGGACTCGTCGATCTCCACCCCGAAAGAAGCGAGAAACTCCTGATCAGCCGTGGTTCATCGCCTCCCTCGCTCTCCATTCGTTCTCATGCTTCACACGGATTAATTCCGCCGCGTCCAGCAGGTCGTCCAGGGTGTAGGTTCCATCCCAGAGCTCATGCTGCTTCCACATCCCGGCAGAGACCGGCAGGAAAAGGAATTCGTCAAGATTCGGGCATTCCGCCGTCACGAACCCGGGATCTCTGGCAGGGAGGTCGAGCCTCCCCCGCCGAAAAAACCTTCCAGCGTCCAGAGCACCTCCTCGATCGTCAGCTTCAGGCAGACCGCGGTATCATGCTCCAGCTCCGGATATGTCCATTCTCCCCGGGTCATCACCGGCATCCAGCCTGCCGGCAGCAGCACTTCGCAGTGCTGCAGACAGGTGATCATGAGAGACCGGAGATCCGTTTCGGAAAGAGAAGTGATGAAACCCATGACGGAATCATCCCCAGGATCCTTCGGCATCCCGGACAGCATCCGCAGCAAGGACGCTCCGGAAAAGGCGTCCAGCTTCGTCAGCCGAAAGTCTGAGGGCTTTCCGTCCACGGGGATGGAAATGGTTTTTTCAATTTCACGCATACGGCACCTCATATATCTTTTTCTTCGGATATGGTATAATTAATAAAAGTAAACTGTGATCAAATCAGAAGGAGGAACTAATACTAATGAAAAAGCCCCTGATTTACATGCTTGTTTGTATAATTATTTGTATTCCAATTTTTTCACATGCCGTAGATTACTCTTCGCTGACTGATGATGAGTTATTAGCAGAAATAGAAAAAATACAGGCGGAATTAATAAAGCGCAATGTTAATCGTGATAGTGAATCACAGAAAAAAATCGACTCAACTCCTTTCAAGAAAATAGGAAATATAGTTTCCTTCGGTTCATATGAACAAGACACTGATGAAGATAACGGCAAAGAAATGATCGAATGGATAGTCCTTGATACAAAAGGAGAAAAAAGCTTATTAATCAGCCGGTATGGTCTAGATGCTATGGCCTTTAATCCCTTTACAGAAAAAGACATAACTTGGGAAGATAGCATGATCAGAAAATGGCTTAACGAATTATTCTTTGATATGGCTTTTACGGAAAAAGAGAAAAATGCCATTCTATTGTCATATGTGAGCAATGCAGATATCCAAGGATATATGTACTATAATGCAACCAGTAGCAATGATACAGAAGATCACTTGTTTTTATTGAGTTACCACGAAGCTTACGATCTGTACTTTGCCAACAATATTAGTCGTATGTGCGCTCCAACAGATTATGCAATTGAACACAACGCCTGGCATGGATACGAACCATATCAAAATCTCGATAATAAAGAAGCAGGAATGTGGTGGCTCCGTTCTCCTGGAGAATATCACAACTCTGCTATGAATGTAGATTATGATGGTTCCCGGGCTGAGCTAGACTATGATCGTATATATAGTATGATTCGGCCAGCCATGTGGATCGATCTGAAGTCGAGTTTGTTCAATTGACTAATTGCTGTAAGCCAACTAACTTTTCCTAAAAAAATATGTTCCCCGCATTAATGCGCTTCAATCTGGCTGATTGAAGTGCATTTCCTATACGATTATAAGCCCTTACTTAATTCATGAGAATCATGAACCTCTTTTCATTGCTCCGCAATCGTCGCGGCCAGCAGGGTATAGACTAGGTTGGTGGCCGTCCGGTCAAACACCCGGTCCGGCACCTTCTGCAGCGTCACCCCGGTGCAGACAATGGAAAAACCTCCGGCTGAGTCCTGGATCGTCAGGGTCCCGAGCGCGATGCGCGAGGGATCCTTACTGTTTTTCTGCCACCTTGCCCACCGGCGCAGGAACCAGTCCCCGACCGAATTCTGCGGGACCTCGATGGTGACCGTCCCGCTGGTACTCTTCAGCCGGTTCACCACCACATACCCGTCCGCGGTCATGGTATGGGACGTCAGGTCCCCCGCCGCGGAGACCGTGATTTTTCCGTGGCCGCACTGATGCAGGTTCGCCGTGCCCACATCCGGATGGTACAGCACCGTCCGGCAGTCCGGGAGAGAGTAAACGTTATACGCCATAAAGCATGATCTCCTTTTTCAATCAGGCTGTTCCTGATAAGATAAATCCATCAGGAGTTACAATAACAACCAAATTTTTTATTTTTGAAAAGAGGTCAAAAGCATGGGGAAAAATCAGGAAATAGCAAAGGAACTTAACTCTATAGCCCGTCAACTTCTCGACCTGGCAGACAGACTTGCCGAAGAAGAAAGCGCACCAGTTATAACCTTTCTCCCGCACAGCGAAGGGCAACCTCAAAAGCAGACGCTTACCATCAATGATCTAGCTGATGAATTATCCATTTCTCGAACATCTGCTTACCAACTGATACACCGGGCAGATTTTCCAACGCTTCGCATTGGAAAGAAAATTCTCATCCCGCGAAAATTGTTGAATGAATGGATAGCCGAACATTGCAGGGAAAAATGCTGAGATTCAGTTCCAAACAGTAGAAAGCCATTTACTTCCCTTATACCCGCACGTTCACCGTAATCACAACGGATTCCAAGCTGCCCGCCAATGTCAGTGCGCACTGGATCGGGACCGCCCTGTGTGCCGCCCGGTCCGCTTCGCTCTGGTTGTCGTAGCTGTCCGCCCACAGGGCAAACCCGTTCTCGATATAGTCCCCGGCGGAGAAGCAGCCGACGGCGGAACCCCTCCATGGGGCCGTGGCCAGGATCCCCCGGTTCGTATAGCCTATCAGCACTGAACTGAACGCGTTCATGAACTGCGCGGACGCGTCATCCGTCTGCGGCAGCCGGTCCGGGTTCTCCGCCAGCAGGGAGACCGCCGCGTTCTGCAGATCCTCGGCGATCATATCCAGGTACAGCACCTCGTCGTAGCGCCAGCCCGACGGGGTGCTTCCTTTTTCCAGCAGGATATGGGAATATCCCCGGGTCACATACACATTTCCGCCCAGTGCCTGAATGGCGTCCGCCTGATCCTGCGTCAGGGAGGACGGCTGCATGCCCCCGACGGGTTTGTAGCACAGGGAGAAGGCGGAAGCGGCATGCGCCGCCTGCAGGCCCATGGCCGTGCCCATCACCGCCGCCGCGTCCGACAGTGCGGAAGCACAGACGGCAATCACCCGCCGGGAGCCGGCGGTATGAAGTTGATCCAGCAAGCTGTCGGCCGCCGTCACCTCCGCGGGCGTCCCCGTCAGCGCCAGGAACAGCATCGCCGGCTTCTCCAGTCCGGCGATGTGCGTATCCAGCGCCAGCAGTTCCGCGTCCGTCCGGGCGTCCGCCAGGGCAACACCGTAGAAATCCGGCGTCCTTTCCAGCACGGCGTCCAGTGCCTGCACCGGGCTCTCGGCCGCCGGATAGCAGGACACCAGCAGCCGCCCGGGCGCCGGGGAAGCCGCGAAGTATTTCTGCGCGGCCTTGTATGCTTCCGTGGAATCGTCAAAGCCGTCCGCGGTCAGCCCGGCGGCCGCTTCCGCGGAACTGGCATAGGACTTCAGGCGCCTGGAAGCGGCAAAGGAATCATCCTTTACCAGCAGCAGGCCGGTATCAAAGGAAGTTGGCTGCGTTGCGGAACGCTGGACATTAACCAAAACGCGAGCAATGGTATTGATGGAAAGCATGAAAAATCTGTCCTTTCCGCCTTTATTCTGAAAAAGGAAAATATAAGATCATTGTCGAAAAAGCTTGTATCAACAAAACCGAATAAGGAGGTTCCCGTATGTTCAATAACGTTGGAGCAAAGATTAAATCCCTAGCAAAAGTTGTATGCTGGGTTGGCATCATCGCATCAGTAATCTATGGTATTATTCTGATGATGGCAGCTTCCAACTCCTATAGCTCAGTTGAGCAAACCACCGCGCTCATCACAGGCCTTCTTATTATGATCATCGGTTCTGTTGCTTCCTGGATTTTATCTGTTGTCCTGTATGGATTTGGCCAGCTTGTAGAAGACAACCAACAAATACGTTCCTTGCTTGAAAACGAGCATAAAGAAAAGCCAGCTCCTGCTCGAATTGTCAATGTCAAGCCAAAGAATTTCTGGACCTGTCCAAGTTGTGGAAAAGTTAACCCTTTCACATCAAAGGCATGTATAAATTGTGGAAGTTTCAAGGGCGCTCTTAAATCCTAACGCTCATCTGTACTGATACTTATCACAGGTGGAACAGAGACCGCACCCCTTTGCACGGGGTGCGTTTCCTTTTCCTCCGCACGCAGGGAGACCGTCAGGTCTGCCCGCGTCCGCCAGAGGGATCCTTCCGGCTCATGCAGCAGCATCGGTTCCGGCGGGTCCGGCACCGGCCGGATCCCGGCTTTTCGCAATATGCTCCGCGGGAATCCCGGACCATCCACATACAGGAAGGCCCGGATCTTCCGGGCGTTGCTGAGGGCATGCGGACCGTAGCAGACCACAGTCAGGGTCCATGCGGAAAAGAGAGAAACCGCCGGAATATGGGAATCCCGGAAAGCATTCTCCTCCATATATGCAGGAGGCGCTTCCCGGGCGGCGGGATCCGGCGCAATGGAGTAATAAACCACATCCGCGCTCCGGGGCGGCCGGGGCGCGTTCTCCGGTTCACGGTACGCTTCGCGGATCAGGACAGGCGCCTGCATGGAGGAAGACTGCAGCCCCAAGCAGGCGCAGAGTGCCCGGTAGATCGTTTCATTCATGCATCTTCACCGCCAGCCCCTGATGATACCCGAACATGGACCAGTCCCGAACCCGTACCACTCGCCAGGTCTCCCCGTTCCAGAGGATCCGGTCCGGCGTGCTATACGTTTCTCCCCCGCCGTTTTCCCCGAGGTTCAGGGCAAAGTCAGTATAAACCGAAATGAACTCCTCATGCCGTTCCTCCTCCGGCAGCAGCTGGACCATCTCCGGAGTCCCGGGATGGACACAACCGGATGCCGGCAGCGTCTCCTCCGATGGAACCGGAATCCCGTCCTGCAGGCGGTATGTTGTCCGCAGCACGGAGAAGGCGGTAAAGCCCAGTTCAGGATCTGTCAGAACCGCAGAAATATCCATGAAAAAACTGCTCCTTTTCGAGGGTATCTGATATAATCAAAAGTACCGGGAAACGACCCGGAAGAAAGCAGGATCCTGTTATGACGATCAGAAAAGCAGCCGGGACAGATCTGAACAGCGTTGTCCGGATTTATGATGAAATCCATACCGCCGAAGAAGAAGGAAAATGTACAACCGGATGGATCAGGAAGATCTATCCGGTTCGGGAAACAGCTGAAAAAGCGCTGGAACGGGGGGATCTTTTTGTCCTGGAGGACGGCGGCTGTATTCTGGGAACCGCACTCATCAATCAGATCCAGGTCGATGTATATCACAGCGCTCCGTGGAAACACAGTGTGCCTGGTGATCAGGTCTGCGTCCTCCATACCCTGGTCATTTCCCCGTACGCCGCCGGCAAAGGATACGGAACAGCCTTTGTGCGCTTTTATGAACAGTACGCGGCTGAACACGGATGGCCGGAGCTGAGAATCGATACAAACGCAAAAAACCAGGCTGCCCGGAGAATGTACCGCCAGCTTGGATATCAGGAGATATCGATTGTCCCGACGGATTTTAACGGTATCCCCGGAATTGATCTTGTGCTGCTTGAAAAGCATATCTGAATTCAACCGGCAACAGCTTTAATCGACGTAATATCCGCCGCCGGCAGTCATTGATTACCCGCCCTCAATCTCATAATCAAACGCTTTATACAAAGCCCCTGTGTCGAACAGGGGCTTGTTGAATCCCTTTCCGGGGATATACACGCCTTTCTTCGCCGCCCGGTTATAGATCCACCCGCCGTTTACCGTGGCCGGGCTGTTGGGCGGCGGGATCCCGGCGTCGATATACGCCCGGATCCCGTCCGCGCCGGCCTGTCCGGCAGCCTCCAGGGCGCTTCGGGCCGCGTCGTCGTTCCCTTCCCAGGCGGCCTGCACGACCTTCTTCATTTCCGCGGCCATGGCGGACCGGGTCTCCGGCTTCGCCAGCGCGGGCCGGATGACCGGCCGGGACGGGATGCGCATCATCGGTGAGCCGTGCTCCTGCACAGCGAGAATGAAACGAAGCCGGTCTCCCGCGGACGCGGGCAGACCGACTTTTACGTTCATGGATTTCAGTTTTTTGAGGGCCCGGAGACGCTGCGCGAGGGCTTCCGGGGCTTCATGAAATAATAATCGCAGAAAAAATCATTTCCTTTTCAGGAGATTTATGATTTCTTGAAGCTTCTTGAACAGTTCTGCTGCACATAGCGCAAAGCAACCGCTTATGAAATAAATAATGAAAATCGACATAAATATTTCGAAGTTGAATTCTGTACGCCAACCATTTTCTACATTTGCCCCGAGAATCGCGATAATTAATCCTCCAATCCAAAGAATCCCTGCAATAACCGTCAGGAATCCTCCTGCCCAGCTTTTCCCTTCTTTTTCGGTGGATATGCCATCAATCTTTGCCCTAATTTCAGTCAGCTTATCTCTTGGCATAGCATTTTCCACAGCTGCAAATTCTTCTTCTGTGAGACTTAGTGGCATAGTTTTTTTAACATAATACTTACCGTCTTCTATTTTGCACATTGATGGATTGTTATAATGCCATGTATTGTAATCTGCTAAAGTCGTTTCCACGAAATCCGCCTCATCAGAAATAAGCCCTGCTGCAGAAATTACTTCTTCACGGTACTTTGCTTCCTTTTTTTTCTGTTCATCCTCATATTTGCTAATAAATGCTGCAACCTTTTCCTGCACAAAAAGCACTCCCTTCAATATGAAATTTTATTGTCTTTTGAAGAAAGTATAACATCATGCAAGAATGAACGTCAATCATGATATATATCGTGCAAAGCCATGGATCCGGATCAGGCTCAGCAGTTGCCGCCCGTACACGGTTTCCTTCAGGTCACCCAGTCCGGTGGAAACGGAATCACCCGGGGAGGTCTCCGCATAGGTTACGGAAACCTCCCCGACCTTTTTGGAGGAAACCTGCTGCGTTGCGCCGCGGCCGGCAGCTGCAATCGCCGCCGGTGCGGGTTCAGCATCCCCGGGCGGCATTCCGACCGCATACAGTGTCAGCTGATGCGCCGTGAATAGCCGCCTTGCCTCCTCCGTGTCCTCCCCGAAATCCCCGAATCGGGCGTTGGCCTGCCGGATGTACTCGGGCAGGACAACGCCCCGGGAAAAGAAGGAGAACCGGGGATAAAAAGCCAGGAAAGACTCGGGAGTCAACGCGCTCATTTCTTCGCCTTCGCGCCGGAAGCGTCCGCTTCCTTCGGCGCGGGCATTTCAGCCGTTTCTGCCGGCTCTTCCTTCGCGCTTCCCGTCTTTCCGGTTTTTTTCATCGGGTCGTTTTCCAGCTGCTTCTGTTTCTCCCTCGTTGTCGGAAGTTCCAGGGAGCCATCGTTCAGCAGCATATGGAACAGCGGATCCTGCCGGATGCTGTCCGGAGCGTCCAGGAAGACGCACCGGTCGGCAGGATGAACTGTAAAAAGCACTGCGCCGGTTTTGTCATGGAACTCGGCGCAGACGCGGGACAGTATACGCATGTTTTCTCCCTCCTCAGATTCCGTCCATGTATCTTATAGTCGAAGGATACAGAAACCGCACTTCGGAGAACTGCGCGATGTACGGGATCTTGATGCGCATCTCCGCGTATTCCGTCTCCATCCGGCGCAGGGGTTGGGTCAGGTTGAAGCAGACCCGGTCCACCTGGTTCTGGTAGACGACCATCCGGTCGGAGGAATCCGTCCCGATGCCGCCGCACCATTTGCACGGGGAGATGATCAGCTCGCGTCCCTGGCGGGTCGCGATGTTGTTCTCCAGCACATACGTCAGGATGGACCGTTCGGAGTCGTCCGATACCTTCCTCGTCACCAGCATGCCGAACTGTTCCACAGGAATCAGGATATGGTTCGGCAGCGCGTCGGAGGAGCAGTCGTTCGCGGCCCATACCGCGGAGATCGCGGTGTTGATGTCGTCCAGGATTTCGTCCGGGGTCTTGCTGCGCCAGGTCGTCTGCCCGCCGACGCCGGTCCCCGCCGAGGAGCGGGTGACGTTGGGATTGTTGCACAGGCCGCTGGAGCCGACCTTCCGGAAGCCCACATAGGCGTTCCGGTCGATCACCTTGTCGCAGTGCAGCCGGATCCCCTTGTTCAGGAAGGTCTCCGGATCCCGGCCGACGGACAGCATCTTCTCCTTTTCCATGACGTTGAATCCTTAATTCGAGGATCCGATACAACGACAAAAATGCACCCCCTTGAGGGTGCAAGGGGGTGCAGAGGGGGTGCATTGGCTGTTTCGTCTCAAATCAAATAATGCAGGTTCTTCATTGCACGCTTTTTGAACGTCATGTACAAAGGTTTGCTCTTACTGTATTTGTTACTGCTGTTCTCATTGTCGTCATCATCATCGTCGTCATCGGAGTTCGTCTGGATCTTGATGCCCTTCGCGGAAATCAAGATCGCGTTCTTAACCATGTCATACTTGGCTAACCGCTTATTGCAGTAGGCGGTCAATTGATAATGCCCATCCTCATCGTAGAAGTAGATCCGCTCCATCAGGCCATCGTCATCGTAAAGATTTGTTTTGAATCTCAGATGCTGCAGAACGGCACCGTTTTCAAGATAAAGATATACGTCATACTCCTCATCTTCCGTTGTCATGATATTCAGATCAATGACGGCAGCGGCAAAGTCAGCACCACTATTCAATTCAAAAGCGATAGCCCTCAGACAGTCGTAGTTGAGGCTTGTTTTCCTAGAAAAATCCACGACCTTCTCGATCTCTCCGTGTTGCTCTTCCGGAAGCTTGTCGTGAAGGTACTCCCGGATATCTTCCGGTGTCGGGTAATCAAAGCGGAAATGATAGTGAAAACGGCCCGGCCTGTTAACAATATAGCTGTTCAGACTGTACAGTTCGTTGCAGGTCACGATGAATAATTTCTTGCCGCCAGTCGTGCCGTCAAACAAACTGAGTAGCGCTGCCTGATCATCATTATCATCGTTGGATCGAAATATCTTATCGAATTCATCAAACAACACAACACATTCTTGGGTAATTGACTCAAGAAATCTTGCGAGTCCAGGATAGTTCGCATCAACCAGAATAACGGGATAATCCTCATGAACCGCAGCTTCGCAGATCATCTTGGCAAAAAGGGATTTCCCGATACCTTTATCGCCACTGAGGATAACTCCCAGGCTTCTGGAAAAGCGTTTGAACGAAGAGAGCACCTTTTCAAGCTTCTCCGTATGTACTCCATATGCCTTTTCAGTTACACGAATATTGCTCCGGCAAATCAGGAAACAGCCTTCCTGCTGGTTATAACCAATATCGTAAGTAGCAATTGGAAGTTGATCATAGCTTCGGATGCTGTCGTCATAGATTTTGAATTTGCTGCCTGTTTGAATTGCTTTCATTTTACATCACCTGCTTTTTCAAGCAAATTTAATATAGTCTACTAAAGGAACCAACGGACTTGTATGTTTAATTCTTATAGGAATGATGGCTAGCTTGTACTTAGCACTGTTGTGCACAACTCTATGCTTTTTATCTGCTATAAACTCCCGGAGCTGCTACATCTGCCTTAACGACCGCATTCATGGCAATAACACATCCGACTTTGAGCTCCTTCAAATCGAACACGTCTCGCCCCATTGCAACAGGAACCACTCCGAGGGCGGTGTCCACCATTGCTAATACGAAGGGAATCTTGTGATCTCCAAAGTTTGGGGAAACATCCCGGAATGATTCCACCTTACCAATTACAAACGAATAGTCGTTATCATTTTCTTTGTCACTCATCAGCCCGCCCGGCATACAGAAACGCTCTGAAAAGCCGTGAACAAATAATCCAGTTCCTTCTCCGGCCTCAATCGGCGCAGAAAACCCTGCCCACTGGTTGAATCCATCTATGTCCTGAAATAGATTCACCTGAAAGGGAAACATTGAAATGTGAACATCCCGCTCAGTGTCAATCAGTTTTTTAGGTTCTGTGAATCTGTTCACCGTTTCAATGATAAGATGAGCGTCCTGATCAGTGGTAGAAACTTCATAGTATTCATTGGAATCTGACTGTTCCTTTAAGGTCTCAAAGCGGATTCTTGAAGCAGTTTCGTTTGCCAGAATAATATCAATGTCCAGAACTTCCAACTGCTTTTCCGTGTTCTGCAAGGTAAAGATTAACTCTCCAATCTTATCGCCAGATGAACGATCGACAATCTTTCTTTTCATATGAATGTACTTTTTATCCGGTGTGGCGAAAGCTGAATCACACTCTTGTGTTCCGCTTTGCAGGATCCATGCAATCAAGGATGAATCCTGACTGTCATTGGTAATACTGTCTAAACGTAATGGCATGGCTTCAGCCCCCTCTCTATGAAAGATCGATGCTTTCAACTGCATTCTTTATGGTCGAGTCGTAGTTTGATATAAAGGATTGCACTTCTATCCGGAGCATTGAATCCTTCATGAAATCCCATATTTCTTCAGGATCGTCAGCACTTATTTCCTTATAAGCATCGCACCCATAATCCCGCTTTAATATCCTGACAGCGTTCTCTATGAATTCTGGGTACTGTCTTTCCTCATCCCGGATATAAACCAAACTCAGCAGTTTCGAACGATTTCTCCATTGATCAACGACTGCTTCGATTGAAACGCCATTCAGTTCAGACAATGCTTTCTGAACACGGGATTTAACGGTTTCCATGGTCGTATGATCGGAATATTGATGGAGAAACAGATACCGTTCAAATCGATATTTCGCCAACTTGAAAGTAATTAGCGATTCATCAATCATGAGATACTTATTCGTCGATAAATACTCATTGTGTTTCTTAATTCCAATCGGGAAATGGACAATTCCGAACACAATGTGATCTGCTACGGTTATCCTCTTAGGATCAATGCCACAAGCCTTTGTGATTATCATGTCCTCGCTTTGTTGCGAACTTTTATTTTTGAATCTACTGAATAAGCCCATGTATTTCATCTCCCCTTAATTGTGGTCAGACTCGGCATGAGGTTGCCTTTTCATTTTCTGGAATTCTGGCCAGTTGATAGCGAACTGTTTAGCATCCAAGCCGTCCTCATCAGAATCTCCCCACCAACCGTCATGACCTTCATATTCATACATCATATCCATAATTATCGGTTTGTATGTCCGTGCGAAACGAACGTTCTCAATTAGATCCTTGGGGATAAATTCATATACATAGCGTCTGTAGCGATTCAAGCCAAGAACCGTGATTCCGTCTCTCACGTAATCATAATCATAGTTTTTGCCCTCGATATAGACTCTGGCTCCACCCTTGAATGCAACGGTTCCACGACGGAAGATGCCGTTCTCATCAATGCGTTCTCGAACAATATTCCCGACTACGCAATACTTCCAGGGTTTCTTTTCGCTCATGTCAATTCTCCCATTTCATTTTTAAAGACACGACACTCTACGCCTTTCCTTTCAGCATATTCTATCGTGTTTCGCGTTCCTCCCGGGGAACCATTGTAGTAAGCGATTACCCGATTGGATCGATCAACCATCCACTCATTCCGTTGCTGAAACACACCTCTGTGATAATGATTACAGACCGGTACTACTAAGTCCGCGCCTTGCAAAAGATCACTGTACTGCTGTTGCCAATCGACACCCCAGCGCCGAGAAAATCCGGGCCATGGTGTTGCTGCAATAAGATGAAGCTCCGGATTCTGTTTTCTCTTTTCCAGCACAATCTGACCTGCCCAGATATCAACGCCCATGGCGCATCCGCTGATAAATGTAACAAACCCGTCCGCAATCGCCTGATCGATTTGTTCCTCCAACCAGTGTTTCACATCACACTCGGAGGCATTCAATTTCTCTGGACGATGACCGGTAAAGCAGCAACGATGCTTCCGTTTTTCCTCTTCTGCAGCCATGGTAGCCTCCATTACTGTGTGACATATTCGCCGGTTTCAAAGTCCTTGCCCGTCTGTTTCAAGTACTCTGCGGCATAATCCACACCGGACTCTTCTGCTTCCTCAGCAACTATTATCAGAATGCTTTCATTTTCATCGCACATATTAAGCTCCGTTCAGTTGGGCTTCTGGTCGCTGCCCAGTTTCTTTGCGGCACACACTATTACCCGACGCAAATCATCCACGAACGATTTTATCTCCGCCTCCTGCGAGTCCGGTGCCAACAACGCCAGTGCATTGCCCAGAAGATATGCGCTGGTCTCTTCCGCTACAAACAGGTAATCTTCGAGCTGTTGCTCAGTCGTGTCGTTGCCAACAGCGCAGTATTTTGCAGCGCAATAATTAGTTAGTTTATCCGTCGCCTGATCATAGATCTCTTGAGAAAGCTCGATCAGTTCATTGTAGTGCTTTGCATCCATTACTCTTCAACCTCAGATGGAAAGTCGTTCGGATCAAGATCTTCTGTCTGGAATAGTTTTCTGGCATCACGGTATTCACCGACTTTATGATTTGGAATATCATCAACCCGGTAAAGAGTGTAGAAGCAGAACCTCGGGACATTGTCAATCCCACAGACTGTAAGGTCTACACAATCGGCGTTTCTTTCATACTCGATTCCATCAACCTCGACAGTATCAATGAATTCCTCACGGAGATATGGATTGCTGTACGGATCTGGGAAATCATGCACAGCGACTTCAGCTTCTTCCTCGCTGTAACCGCGATGCTTCATCATGTGTTCAGCAAAAGCATGCTTAATTTCTTCAATCCGGAGATACTTTGCGTGTTCTTCCTGACTGTGATCATCTGCGCGGCCTTCATACAGATAACCAAGCGTCATAACGAATGGCAATGCTTCAGAGAACACTTCCTTCTGATTATCACCTTTCACATGGTGAAGCGCGTCTGTGTAGAACAGTTCTCCGATTTCATGAACTTCCGCATCGTCATATTCTGTGACTTTAGAGAGTTCAACTCCTTTGAAGAAAGCAGTACCGAAATCGCTTTTTTCAATCTCTGCTTTATTCAGTATGGGAGAAAGTTCCTCGATGAATCGATCCTTATTTTTTGCCAGAGTCTTTTGCACAAAATCAAGGCTGGTATTCCGGGAAAATACTCTGAAGATATCGGCTCTCGCAAAAATAGCTTCTTCTGTTGACGGCTGATCGCCAGAGAACACATCCCTGACTTCTTCTGAATCAGATGGTGGAAGATCGACCTTGAAGCGATAACGAGCGTCCTTGCTGATTAGAATGCGTATAATGTTCCCGGATTCGTCCTGATCTATGAATACGATGGAGTTGTAGCCTTCTTCATCCTCGTACTTCAAAACCAGACATTTGGTTCCAACGGGATATTCTGGGTTCCCTTCCTGATATTCTGTAATAGTCGCATGGTAAGCCTGGCAAGGGGTGCCTTCCTTGTGAATATACTTCACCAGTTCGATATATTCATCGATGCTTTCGATATGCTTATTGGCATTCTCGGAATGATACACGAAGCCATCCGCCAAAACCGAACGAAGGCGTTCTGGATCACCTTTTTCCAGAGTATATGCCACCAGCTTCAGATTGTTTTCTGCATTCTTAACAATTCCCTCATCCAGCTCAAAAATGGCAGGATCGCCACTGAGATACGCTAGGCAATCCGCTATAGCGCCAGGGTGAATATGCTTGGAGTTGTCCGGATCAATAGCATCCGCGCTTTCAACGATTTCAATGTCCCCATACTGGTGTGTTTTTACTCGGCAGATAATGAAAGTCTGTAAATCTTCATTTTCTGGCTGGCCCAGATCAAGCCTTCCCCAGAACGCTTGATCAACAGTCCCATGTATATGTACTATATCTTTGGCGGCGGGGTTTTCATCTTTGGAAAACAAACCAGCAGGGAAAATGGTATCATCACCGATTGTGATTTTCGCACCGTTAAGTCCGGGATCGACAGTAGCTCTGTAATCATCATCGTTTTCAAAGAAATTGATTTTGTCGCTGAACGCAATCATCTGAAGCTTGATGATTTCATTTTTGGAAAAGCTCGGAAGAACATCGGCGTTCACGATATTGGCAATGAAAGGACAATCTCCGTCCACAGATTTCAAGAACAGCCGCTTGCAAAGGGGATCATCGTCGAGTGGATTCAGCTCGTCTACAATCCGAACATCCCAAACACTCCTGCCCTTACAGTGCGTATCAAAACCGCAGCATTCATAATTGCCTTCATCGTTGCGCTTTATCCGCGCAATCACCTGAACATCGCCCAGGTGCGTGTTTAGATATGGAATCCCGTAATATCCGTTGATTCCTTTACCTTCCTTCACCACATGTCCTAGCAAGCCCATCAAGGAATCTTCGTCCTCGTTGAAGCTCTCGAGTCCAAAGTTATCCAGAAAGTTCGGCATCTGCTCTCCCTCCCGAAACAAGATTTATCGTTAGGAAGTTTACCTTTTGCGAAGAAAAAAAGGTCTATTCTGAAACGACTTTATGCCATCGGTTCTTCGCCCATGGCCAAAAGCATATAATTGATGCTCGGAAGATCGTACACTTCGTTTTCCATGCAGAAACGAATCACAAGCTCCTTCGAATTACTTGGAGAGAAGCTGTATCCCGCCAATTTAAGAAGTTCGATTGCCTCCTCATATTTAAGTCGCAGCCCCAGGCAACAACGAATTGCTGTTGCCTTCGACGGCGTATAAAGATAATCGCTTTTCAAAGCATGAAAGACTCGTTTGTCCAAACCTACAGCCTTGTAAAACTCCGCAGGCTTCATGTGCAGTTCATTCAGCTTTTTTAAGACTTCCGAACTGAAAGTCTTTTTTGTGGCAGCTTTTCTTTCCCATTCATGATAGGACTTCTGTAAAGCGGGCGAATCAAACATGGCGGTATCCTGACGGGCATCGCTCATAAACCTTTTCATGTCAAGGATCGTATCGCCGAAGTAGGAAGGTTCTGCAAGGGAGTAACGAATTCCACTCCCTTGTGGCCTACTCTCTTTTTTTTCTTTATCAAGAGCCTTCTGCTGTTCAACGAATGCCTTTAGGGCTTCGATCATGGCAGGATCGACCTTCACCTGCACAACTTGTTTCTTCTGAAACAGTCCCATTGACCCTTCCTCCCGTTATCTGGAAATAGGCGTTAGCTAACTCTTATCTTTATACAATTCGTCTTAAAAGCAATAAAGTCCTGCAAACCCGCAGGACACAAGGATTCCAGCCGTTTTATGCTTGGATTTCCGTTCCGTTCGTCATGGTGAATCTGACGTCCTTTTTCCCGTACACCGTTACATGATCCACCAGTGTCGCCCAGAGGTCGCTCTGAAACTCACTGACTGTCTCCGGCAGGGCCTCCACCGCATCGATAAACTCTGCGATCTGCCTCTGCCGCATCTCTTTGCTCTGGATGGATTTCTCCAGATCTTGGAGTTCTGCTTCTGCCGAAGCGTACCGCTTGTATAGCTCATCGTACTGTTCCGAGTAGGCTTTCTGATCCTGAGCCACCCTAGCATTCTGGTCAATCAGGTTTTGCAGCAGCTCCGCATAGTGATCCCGTTCTCGGAGAAGGATGACCTTCTGCTTTCCAAGCGTCTCCGTGCCACCGATTATTGCCTGAACCTCCCTGAGATTAGAAACCACTTCATCCCGGCCATCGCCTAGCTGGTTGCAAACCCGAATGAACGCTTCCTTGATTCCGTCCTCGTAAATGTGGGGCGTTGTGCAGGTGCGTTGCCCGTGGTACTTGTGAGCGCACTGCCAGATAACCTTCCGGTACTTGTCGTTGCTGTGCCAGACCTTGGGGCCGTAAAACTTCCCGCAATCGCCGCAGAAAATCTTCCCGGAAAAAATGGTATCGCCCGTATGCGGCCCGCTCCGGCGGCGTTCCATTTCATCTTGAACCCGCTGAAATGTCGCGGGCGGGATAATCGCGTCATGATCCTGCTCGATATGATACATAGGCACTTCGCCCTTGTTCTTGATGCGTTCCTTGTGTAGGAAATCCAGGGAGTAGGTCTTCTGGAGAATCTTATCTCCCATGTAGACTTCGTTTGTCAGGATGCTGTGAACTGTCTGGTCACTCCATTTTGCTTTTCCCGCTGGCGTTGGGATCTTTTCCGCTGTCAGGATCTTGGCAATCTTCAGTACCGAGTATCCCTGCAAATACAGCCCGTAGATACGCCGGACAATAACGGCTTGTTCTTCATTGATCACCGGAGCGCCATCTGGGCCTTTGTCATAGCCAAGGAACCGTTCGAATGGAAGCGTATACTTGCCATCAGCGGCTTTTTTCCGTTGTCCCCATCGGACGTTCTCGGAGATGCTTCGGCTTTCCTCCTGTGCCAGACTGGACATGATTGTTAGCAGCAATTCGCCCTTCGAGTCGAATGTCCAGATGTTCTCCTTCTCAAAGTAAACCTCGGTGCCATGCTCCTTCAACATCCGAATGGTGCTCAGGGAATCGACTGTGTTCCGGGCAAAACGGCTAACCGACTTGGTAACGATCAGGTCGATCTTGCCATCCAGCGCATCCTCCACCATCCGCTGAAAGCCCTCCCGATGCTTGGTGCTGGTGGCGCTGATACCCTCGTCGGTATACACATCCACGAACTCCCAATCATCACGGCTTTTGATGTAGTTGGTGTAGTAGCTGACCTGCGCTTCGTAGCTGGACTGCTGCTCTTCCAGGTCTGTCGACACCCGAGCATACCCGGCGACCTTCCGCTTTGCTGTGGAACTGATCGGCTCCAAAGTAACTCGGTTGATGGTTGCCGGAATAACCCTTACTGTTTTTGCCATGTGATCTTCCTCCCGTTCTGCATCTGGATCTCAATCCTGTCACGGAACATCAGGATTTGCCTGACCTCCCGTTTCAGTTCTTTTGCTGTTGGTTCCTTGCCGAAAACACTCTCGACAGCCGCTTGCATCGATTCATCGTTGGTATTCTTGTTAAAGCAAGTATCATTTCGATTGCTGCAGATCCAGTAGCGCCATGGACGCTTCCCGGTACTGTGCATATCAACCCTGCCACCGCATTCACCGCAACGAATCATTCCTGACCAGGGGCTGTATTTCCGTCGCTCATGCAGGTTTAATTTTCCGCGCTCCTCCCTCATATGCTGGGCAGCATCAAAGATTTCCTTTTCGATGATTGCCTCATGATGATCCTCAATCCTGTACATAGGGAGCTCACCCTTGTTCATCTTCACCTTCCGGGGCTTGTGGGCATAGCTTCGCTGTAAGATTTGACAACCAGTGTACTCTTCATTGCTGATCATCCGGCGAACTGCCTGATCCGAGAAATGCTCTTTGTTGTACACACCCTTCACCCCTTTGGCATCAAGGTCAGCGGCAATCTCCCGAAAAGACCTCCCTGCCAGATACTCCGCAAAGATGAATTTAACAACTTCAGCTTCTTCCGGGATAATGACTCGTTCGTCACCTTCCCAACGATACCCGTAGAGCTTCAAGTGGGCATGGACTTTGCCCTGTTCATACCGTTTGCGTACTGACCACTTCAAGTTCTGTGAAAGGCTGATGCTCTCTTGTTCAGCAAAGCTGGCGAGGATGGAGAGCATCACTTCGCCATCAGCTGATGCCGTACTAACGTTCTCCTTTTCAAAACGAACCTCCACACCCAGCCCTTTCAGGTGCCGTACTGTTGACAGCAGGTCGACCGTGTTCCGCGCAAACCGGCTGATGCTCTTCGTCAGGATAATATCAATCTTCCCGGCTTCGCAGTCAGCGATCAGCTGCTGGAACTTGGGCCTGACCTTGGCATCCGTACCGGTGATTCCAGCATCGGCATACACGCCCGCGTACTCCCATCCCGGGTTGCGCTGGATCAGTTCACTGTAGTAGCTGATTTGGGCCGAAAGCGAATGCATCAGCTGATCGGTGCTAACTGAAACCCGAGCGTAGGCGGCGACCTTCTTCCGAACTGAAACAACGGGCTGTAAAGGCTCAATCCTCTTTATTTTCAAGGCTTCCAGCCTCCTTTCCAGATCCCATGATTGCTCTGTTTTTTCGTGTTTGCAAGTCGGATTCCGAGATTAATCCGTCTGAAACGGGGTTGTATTTTTCCTTCATCTGGCAATTGACCTTCTGGTATTCTTCCTCTGTAATCAGGCCTCTATCAAGCATTCTCCCGACATGCCCCATAGTGACGCTAAACAGGTATTCATTGCGGAACTCCTGATTGCTCATACGCATTCCGCACCCCCAAACCGTCCTCGGATGTAACAGGCATGGGAGCAGTATTTCTTTCCTGCCGTTCCATAAGTGGCAACCTCTGTACCGCAAACTGGGCATGTAAAGCTACGGGAACTCTTCCGCTTCACCAGATCCATATGGCTGTTCCACCATTTATTCCGGCAAACATCAGAGCAGAATTTCTTCTCTTTCCGACCCGGCGTTTGTGAGACAGGCACACCACAGTTCAAACAAAAATGCCCGCCATCACCGGATTCTGGCGTGGCGGGCATAACTAAAGGATTCCGTTTGAAGTATGACTTGACTGTGTTTTCTGGTAACTTGAGCGTCTTGGCTATTCTCTTATAGCCCATTCCCTGACTTCGAAGTCGATTGATATTCAGTTTTTCCTGAGAAGTCATCAGATAGTCCTCCAATCGTTAGATCGTTTGACTATCTACGCCCAAATAACAAGTGTTTTTATAAATCGAAAATGAAAAACTTATGCTAGGTTCTTTATTGGACCATGTTGTTTCTACCGGCTCTGTGCACAGTCGCAGACAGGTACATCTTTACGGATTTTCTCCCTCTTTGCAATCCTTCTTCTCCTTCATCTTTTCTTCGAGCTTCCGCATGTTCTCAGGATCTTTGCGAAATTCCAGGAATGCATGTAAAATACCTCTAGCAAACTGCTCTCTTTGGAACTCCGTCAATCCAAAATTCACTTTGTTGAAACAATATTCAAAGCTTTTTTCTCCATTTTCATCAATACTGATATACGCGGTTGGTGCCCCCCGGAGAATGTCCTCACGATCAGCTTCCGGGACGACCATTGGTGCATTTTTTATGATGTCAGGATCAGTTACCCATTCATTTTCTGGCTTCGCGCTCAGAATTAATTTAATGTAAGATGGGCCTTTTTTTCGACTCGTACTCATTCATTTTTCTTCTTTCTTTTTCATTGTCATGCGACCTCTACGAAGCATTCCGGGTTTTCTGTCGGGTTAACAATGAATTGGTATGTGTTATTGTTTTCCTTGCTGCAATGGAGGATTTTCAGCAGTGTGAACTGATGAAGCGCCGCACATACGTGCGCAGAGGAATAATCGAGCGTCGCTATTACCATTTCCGAGGAGAAGAATTCTTCCCCGAATGACTGGTATAGCGTTGTTGCCATTTCCTTTTGTGCGGGCAAAAGTTCACCTGGCCCAGGCTTAATGTTCTGAAGGATACGATAGGTCTGGTTGTCTTCTTTCTCGACAAGCCCCATTCGGGCAGCCAACCCCATGTCGTAACTCCATCTTTCAGGCTTGCCAAACTGGTTGTATACGCTTCTTCTGACAACGCCTTCAGATAAGCAATAGGTAAGCACTTCCCCAATTCTCCGATCCTTCGGCGAACTACTGGAATGTGCCAGCGATTGAATGGCTTCAATCAGTTCATGTGTATATTCAATGCGCTTTGCTTCCTTCATCCGGGCCTTTTCGTCATTTTTTACTGTAAAGGAATAATGTTTAACGCCATCATCAGATTCTACCGGGCGGATAAAGCCTCTTTCCTTGAGTATGTAGCATACCTTATGAAATGAATCACCTGATATGCCTGTCTTTTGCTGAAGAAGACGGTAAGGGAATGTTTGAATGCCATCGTCCCATAACCCCAGCAAAACAGTAGAAACCTTACCTTGCTGGGTATTGGGACTGCACATTTCTTCAAGTAATGTTCGGAAGCATTGAGGGTCAATCGAAGGAGGCTGCCGTTTAACTTTCACTGGCGGCTTTCCTGTACTGAAGCCATAGATTGCGTTCCTTTCATCTTTCCCTACAGTTTCAATGATGCCCTTTATGCGAAGTGTTCCTACCATATTGCTGGCTGTCATTTCGCTCATCTGCATATCGCTCATGAAATCCCTGGTAGTAAAAGTGGCTTTCCCCTCGTCCAGGTACCGTAAAAGCAAATCCCTACATTCACGCTGACGAACACTGGTGCTGTTCAGCAGCATATCGATATTGTTCCGTATTAAGATTTTATCTATTGTTGTTGTTTGATCACCCCCTTTACTCTGCTTCGATTCCCCCTGTTCATCAGGTTCAAATGGCGGCTCATCAAATTGGGACGTATCAATCTGCATCTGCACCTGCTGTTGGACAAGAGGTTGCTGCGCCATCTCACGTTCCGCGATTTGCTCTTCTTCCGTCCACTGTGTCAATCGTAGATGCCGTTCCGCTACCGCCCGGTCCAGCAGTGCCATATAGTATTCCAAGAAGTACGTCAGATCCGCACCGTTTTCCGGGAGCAGGATGTTGGCGATGGAGTTGAAGTACGCAAAGCTGGACCGGGCGATCAGGTTGGATAGACTGACTTCCGAAAAGAAAACGTATCCTGCCCGGAAAAGGATTACTTGTGAAAGCAGTCTGCCCAGTCGCTCATTTCCTTCAGGGAAAGGGCGCGTCACTAACACCCAAGCCTGTGCAAGACCGGATTTGATCAGCGGATGAATACCCGGATCGTGCAGCAACGTACAGATTTCCTGCACCCTGTCCGGAAGAGTAAGTGCTGTGGGAAGCTCATACGGAAGTCCAACCATGGAGGGGATCTCCAGATAATCAGACATCCTGTATTCTTGCCCGCCGCCATCAATGTTTTCTGTCAGAATGTATGCCAGCGTTTTGATGTACTCTTCATCCACCGGCCTGAAAAGGTTGGCTCCGGCAAAACTTAGCGCATTCCGGTTGTTCAGTATCATCTGTTCCTCAGGTTCCTGTGGCTCCCGGTCTCCCTGCAAGAATGCCATCGCATCCTGCATAGTGATCTGCGAACCTTCCACATAGCTGGTGAAGAAGCTCTCCTCCAATGAAGAAGCAGACGGTGTGTCCCTGTAGGGATCAAATTCAGTTTCGTTGGCCATCATTTCGTCAACTATCCGTTCGCTGGCCGCGATCATCTTGTTTGTAACAACGTACCAGTAAGGTATTCCCCTGGGATTATGGAGCTGCAGGCTGATGCTTCTGGCCCGCCTACGGTTCTGTACATCCTGCCAGAATTCATCGGGCTGTACTCCCAGGGGGATCCGGCTGATCATTTCTCTTTTTGGAATGTAATGGTCTTCCAGATGCTTAAATAATCGTTCCCGATTCATCCGTATCCTCCTCTCGTCTTAGCTGGGAATGACTGTTGGCGCAGCACTCATCAGGTCAAAGCGGATCGCCTGATGCATCGGGAGATATTCACCGTTGCATATACGCGGTTCGTCATTGACCCATCCGGTGATGCGCCGGATTTTTTTCAGCAGGGATCTCCCGCCGATTTCAAACTGCATAACATGTTCTTCCGGGACAACAACTGCCTGAAGGTCGTCTATCGTGCATGCCCGCAAGAGCAGAGAACCGATTTCTTCATTTATCAGAATCTGTACCTGCCGGGGGTGGCCCAATACATCCAGAACACCTTGGTTCAGCAGGATGGTATCCTCCTGCAGGTTCAGTGTAAGAAGGAGAGAATTCATCGCTTTCGCCTCCATTATTCAATTTGCGCAGTAATCAAAGGTGCATTGTCTTCTTCGGTGATCACTTCAGTGGGGATATATCCTTGTGTAAGATCCACCTGTGTGGACGCAGCATGTTCTCTGACATCCATACCAAAGGAATCGCGCCATTCAACAGGGAGAATTGGTCGTGGCCTGCGGAGCTTTCCCGTTTCCGGGTCGCGGCTCTGTGGCAGGAAGCATTCCTTGGAATTCAGGTCAAACAGGTACAGTTGTTCTCCGTCATGGTCGATTCGCATACCCTGCAGGCGATAACGATACAGATCATCCCAGCCCATCATTTCCCTCAGTTTTTCAATGAAGATGGTACAGGTGATCTGGCGGCTCTTCCGCTTATCCTCCCGGACAATACACCACCGAACCGCATCCCGGGCACCTTCGTCACAGGGGCGAATCAGCAGACGCTGCTCTTCCGGATTGATCAGGAACTGCACATAGGTGGCGTTTTCCAGTTTGCTGATACAGGAATTGTTGAACGTGATGCTGTTGCCCTTGATTGTCATGGCAGGGTCAAAATTGTGGGAAATGAACTCCCTGCGTACAACCTGATATCCGTCGAAAGTAAACTTTGCCTGCTCTGCCAGACGCTTTGCTTCCATCTGTTCTTCCCGGGTAAGTCGTGGCTGAGCAGGGCTCACAGGGGGTGGTTGCTGTGCCGAATACGGACGCTGATAGCCCCCGACTTTCCCTGGTACTGCCCCTTGACCATTAGGGCCGAAGTAGTTGTTGCCGGGACGATAGCCAGGCTGGTTCCACTGCTGATCCATTTTTTAATTCCTCCTTTTTCAGCGCATTGGACCACTGATGCGCGTTTTACCGTTTCAGTTCTGCAGCCTGCCGCTGCTGTTGCTGTTTTTCTTCAGCTGGCCAGATCTTCTCTACCAGGAGTCTGTCCAGGTCGGAGCAGATATTTTCCGCAATGTCCACAAGGTTTTCATCTGCAAGAGGGCTGGCCATCAGGCGGTCGTAAGCAGCTCGCATGATCTTCTCTGTGAAAGCCCCATATACCATCCGGCTGGATTCCTCATGCAGCAGGCACTCGCAGCGATAAATGAAGCCAAGCCAATAGGCATAGGACAGATCCGCAATATTCCGATTCTGTTCAGCAGGAAGCTCTGCCAATGCCTGAGGCAATTTCAACTTTTCTGCCCGATATGCTTCTGTGATCAACAGGCTTTTGTTGTCACCTTCCTGGGCTCGGGAAATGATATCGTCAATCCAGTACAGTGATTCCACAATCAGTTCAGGACTTTTCAGCAAAACCGGAATCTGTAAAAAATTGGATAGATTCTCATTTTCCATAACTGCCGAACTGGAGAAGCTGGCGTCGAATACACCGGCCATTTGGCTTGTCATAAACAGCGGTGCGAATTCCTCCATGGAAAACCCCATGGATGCTGCTTCCATGAACAGCTCTCCTTGTTTCGCGCAGCAGGCAAGATCCTTCGTAGTGAAATGTCTTGTTTCCCGGGTCACTTCTGAGTTTCTCGGTGCAGCGCGGGAAAGACGCATCAGCCGTTTCACATTAGCGGAGAGCGGTCTTGTCTTCGCCGGATTCTTTGATATGTACATCTTCACACCTCCTGAAAAAAACAGTGTCCGATGACCACTGAGATCATCGGCTGCTATCAGATACTACTTTGGCTTTCAGTACGGAGCTGTCTTTCTTTATCGGGATCTTTGGCGGATCGTTCAGGATCTGATCAAAGAGATCCTCTACAGTAGCACTTTCCACCGTATGCGTGATGTCCAGTGGCCGGGCCGGGATCATCATGTCCCAGGTATCTCCCTGTGAAAAGCCTCGGACATTGGATTCGTGCTCAAAGGCTGGTATCCCAAAGATTCTCTTGTTTACCTCCACCGCTTTCTGGAACTTTTCCTCCATATCTTTGATTTCCTGCGGTTCCTCATCGTCCTCCGGCGGGTAGAAATAACTCTTGCCGGTATTGTCTGTTTCCATCTCTACCTGCTTTCGGGCAATAATAACTTCTTCAGCTTTGTTGATAGCACGGCCTACATAGTTGTCCAGATCGAAGAATAGCACCACTTCTTCATTTGGCCCTTCCAATGGCTGGCATGGGATACGATATGAGTAATCTTCCTCCCAGCCCATGGTGGCGAAAAGCACCTTGCTTAATGAACTGGCACCCCGGCTGTTTGAATCCCACGGAATCGCATTTGGATTATCTACCGTGCAGGGACGTACTACTAACATCCGTTCTACTGGGTTAAAAAGCAGTTCGGCATAGTTGCACAGCATCTTGCTAACACAAGCTCTATTGAATGTGATGGACGACATTGTGATCCGGACAACCGGCTCATAGACCTTAGAGAACATATTGCCGCTAACAACCTGAAAGGTTTTCACAATCTCTTCCTTTTCGGTTTCGTTTTCTGCATCACGCTTTTTGCCTTCCAATTCGTTTTTCATCTCCTGTTCTGCTGCGGTCAGGTCACGGGCAATCTGTGCGATTCCATGATCATCCATGAGACCGCCTATTCTGTGGCCACTCTCTGGAAGAAATTCATGCTCCAGGTCTGCTTTCAATTCTCCATCCATAAGGCCCATTGCAATTTGACTGACCCGGTAATAATCCTCTGCATCAAAGCCAGCCCATGAGCGGTTCATAGAAATGAACCCTGTCAGTGAACCAGTATCGATAATTCGCATCGGAAGATATGTACCTTCATGCCCATACCGTCGGCTGTTCAGGATACGTTGCGCGGCATTCCATGTTGTTCTGCTGACAATCGCATCGTGATGGTTTGCCTGGTAGTATTTGTTCTTCTGCCCGGTATTCTTTCGTGACTTGTGATCCTTGAACGATTTTGTGTACGTTTTCCGTGCAAGAACATCACCGCAGTGCTTTTCATTTCGAAGAATCGAAATAACTGTATTATCTATCCAGTGCGTGTTGAACGATCCATCCTTCTTCCGTCCGCCGGTGGGGATAGCTAGATCAGTAAGCATTCCCGCGATCTCTTCCGGTGTCATGCCTGAGAGCAGTGCGGAATACATCCACCTGACCACGTTCGCTTCAGATTCATTGATCTGAAGAATCTTTTTGTGCCCACCGTAGCCATCCGGCACCTCTACCTTATCAAAGCCGAAAAGCCGAGGTGTCAGAAATCGTCCTCTGCTGAAACGCCATTCAAGAGAAAGCAGCATTGCCTCACTCTTCATATGGCTTTCTTCTTCCGCAACCATAGCCAGCACAAACAGGATAATTCCGCTGGTCTGTGACATTGTGTCCAGGTTCTCCTGTTCAAAGAAAACGCGAACAGGCGGATCGTGGTTTTGCAGGGCTTCCACCCATTTGATACAGTCCAGCAGGTTTCGGGCAAAGCGGGAGACTGCCTTGGTGATGATCATATCGATCTTTCCATCCATGCAGTCTTTCATCAGTTTCTGGAAGCCCTGCCGATGATCCGTATTCGTTCCGGAGAAACCATCATCCACGTATGTACCAACATACGTCCAGTTGGGCGTGCTTTTAATCTTTTCTTTGTACACCTTGATCTGCATGGCAATGGAAAGAGCCTGATCCAGATCGTCCGTTGACACCCGGCAGTAAGCTGCAACCCGCAGGGGCTTGTTTTCGTCCGCCTCAGAGGCAGAAGCTGTAGCCGCGATCTTATGGATATTCACCCCGTTGCTGCCCTCAATTTGTTTGAAGAGCGCACGCTTTTCCCGCTGGCGTTCAGTTTCGAAGCTGGAACCGATCGGCTTGCTCTGCTTGGCTGCCCGCGCCTCAGCAGCTTTTTGCACATCGTTCATGTGCCGTACCTCCTTTCTGCCTCCCCAAACATGTACGTCTCTGTAAAAGTGAGAGAAGGCTTTACTATGAAGCCATAGATTTCCGGGCCTCGCAACGACACCTATGAGGTAATCGGAAAATAAAGTTTTCTGTGCATAAACAAAAAAAAGCCTGCCGATACAACAGCGCTGTACCGGCAGGGAGATAGGGATTATTTGTTTTGTTTCCTGGGCATAGCCACATCCACGCCATCTTCAAAGACCAGTTCAAAGGGATCAAGTTCCAGTGCCGCACAGATTCGAAGGCCCAGTTTCATATTTGCGTGCGATATGAGCTGCTGCCCGTATTCAAAGCGCTGGTATTGACGAACCTCCAGACCGACTTCGGTGGCCAGGGCCTGTTGGGATATATCCAGTTCTTTCCTTCTTTCCCTGAGTATCTTTGCTTCCCGGTTCATAGGCATCCCTCCTGACGCGTTTTTTTGTTTGTCGGATGTTACCTCTCCTGGAGGGTAAACGCAAGTCAGGAATCCCTTGATTTTATTTGGGTTCAGAGTGATAGATGCTGTCTGACCGAAAGGAGGGCAGCCTATGGCAAGGAAAGAATTATCTCAATACCCGCCGGACAAATGGATTCGCGCCATGAATCGGAAGTATCCAAACATATGGACTGATTTGCGAAAGCAATATGCAGATCCCGATAACCTATTAGGTTCCGGAGCCCGCGTAAAAGAGTTCATGCAAGGAGTGCCGGATTGGTGCATCATGCCGACGCTTTTCCCGTTCATGCTGTTGACAGACCGTTACGGAGAAATCTTCTACATGAGCCATATGGATGAAATCATGACACTGGGCAGCACTTACATCTGGCGCTGCAGCAAAGGGGTGTACCGCTTCGCGCCGGAAATATACCAGGCACTGATCAGCCAGCCGCTCACGGGAGATCTGCCGATGGAGTGCCTATACCATTTGCCGGAATGGGCGGTATACATTGAAACCCCCGGACTCAGTTATGAGCGGCATCCAATGTATGGGTTCATCGCGCATCTGGACTACAACTTGTTCAGCAGGGGCGTTGACCTGCAATTTGCCATGTTCCTTGAAGGACGAGAGATGCCGAAAACAGTCGCTCTTCCCTTTGGGGAGGGCGGCATCCTGGATGCTATGGACCGCGTCGATCGTGTGGACAGCATGTTTGGTAACCCGAATGTTCATGTTCGGTACGTAGGCAGCCGTGACGAATACAAGGCCACATTCACATCAATGCTACAGCTACTGTTTTATCTATGCAGCGATGAACCTGACATGCCGGAAATAGAACATCCACAGAAAAGAAAAACGCTCTCCGGCGGCGTCAGAGCGCCTGGAGAGCCAAGAGTCTGGGATGTAGGGGTTAGAATTTCGAATGTGATCCGGAAATACAGGAACGGAAGCACCGGATACCAGCGTGACGAGAGCGCAGAACCTGGTACCCACGCCAGCCCGCGTCCTCATGTACGGTCAGCGCACTGGCACACATATTGGACTGGTCCCCGGCAAGCTCAGTTCCCAGAAAGAAAACCCATTGTAAAATGGATCCCACCAATCCCGATCGGAATGGATTGGAAGCATGAACTTCCTACAACAGTTAAGACAGTAACAAAATCATAGGCTTTTTAATCTGTCATCTGTTAGCTGTCAAGCTTCTTGCGTCATTTCAGCAGCAGTTTTAGCCCCATGAGCTTTCAATAATTCTATTGTCTCTGGATCTCTTTTTTCAAGTGCAATATCTAATACTGACTCTGCTGGATAAACGTTTTCCGTGCCATAATAACTACTAGTTTTTACCCTGCTCTCAGGTTTTGCATTGTTAACATCAAGGCCAAGTGAAATCAAATATTCTATCACTTCTCTGGGCCGCTTGTGCCACACTGCGTCATAAAGTCCATTTGTGTGTTTCCTTTTGTCAAGTTCTTTTATATTCGCTCCATGATTAACGAATAGTTTCAATTCCTCCACATCGCATACAGCACACGCCTGTATAAAAAGCGTGTCTTCTGAGTCGGCAGATACGTCAACCTTAGCACCATAATCGAGCATTTTTTTCAAAACAGCGGAATCATACTTGTCACGCGAAAAAGGATCTAAAACGCTATAAAGTAGGCTGTGCTCCGATATGTTTCGATCGTCTTTGCATTCGTAAGCATTTATTCTATTATGTTTACCAAGCCAATCAACCAAGTATAATTTGAACTCAGATGACAAATTCATCAAGTATGTGAAAATACTTGGTGTTCTTGTGGATTCCATAATTGGATCAACACCAATATCAAGTAAATACTTACACAACCGTTCCTGATCGTTCTCTTGCTCATCATTAAGATACCCATGATAACCAGCAGCATATTCAAAATCTGTGCTGCTGTACTCTCCTCGTAAATAAGGATCTGCGCCATTTTTTAGCAAGTATATTGCAAAATCCACCTTTAGTTCCCTGCATGCATTAGATAGTTCTTTTCCATTCTCTTGATTTACGTCATATCCGCTCTGTATCAACAGATCTGCCCACGATTCGCCTGCTTCGTAAGCTTTCTCAAATAGTGAGCTTTCATTAGAAAACCAACCTTTTTCCACACCTTTTTTAAATCTATCAAAATCTTTTCCGATGATATATGCTGAAAGTAAGATTCCTCCTACGCAGTATTTGGGAACGGATTCTTCAACAATCTGTAAAATATCGTATCTCTTTTCAGAAAGTATTCTGACAATAACAGTCTCTCCGAGATGCACATTAAACTGCAGGCTGTCCTTTATTTTATCCAGTGTTAGGGTAGATAGGTATTCATCATTCCATAATTCAAACCCATATTCTAACAATAGCGGAATAAATGCGGGATGATTCTTTGCAGCACCCATTGGAGAATGATACGAGCAAGAATCTTCCGAATAATCAAACAGATGCTTTTTAAGGATGCAATTTACTGTTTCAAAGTCATTATTATTTATCGCTGCATACAATGTATTATTTAGGACACAGCTACTGTCCGGAACATGCTTGAAAAACCAAGCAACAATATCTGAATTGCCTGCCCGTGAAACAGCATTACCAATAGTGGAGATACTGCAATTTGGATCTTTAAGGACATCCTCATACAAAGTGCACCGCTCTACAGATCCTGCTTCTATTGCACGTATCAGTTCTTCAAAACGATACTTGGCTAAAAGACTAGCATAATTTGGATACGCCTCAGCATTCACCACAGAAAGCACTGCAAACAACGGCTCATAAGGAGTTTTGCCCAAACAAGAAGAGAAATTTATTGTTGTTTCCGGTTTAAGCAATATGTCCAAATTCCTGTGTGAATAATGGATTGCCTGAGATATGCGTTTCTTGGGGAGCTTTGTAGTATTATTGTCGTCAGTTTCAAACAACAGATCATTCTTTAACTCTTTTCTTATGGTATAGCCCGAATATGAGACGCCCTTTTGTAAAGCATTCTGAATGACCTCATTTACTTCATTTTCAGATTGATCCGGAAAACATTCATCAAAAACCTGGTAGGCATATTTCCATTCAGAAGCAGTAAGGCTTTTTTCAATGGTCACTGGTCTACCATGACCAACGAAATGATCTTCTGACTTAAAAACACTAACACCAATTACAATGTCATCTTCTATTGTAGCCATCAATTCATATGCTACAGAATCATACTTATCAAGTACTTCATGTGTGTATTCAGTTTTACTTGACCCGTTCGGAGAGAAATAAGCACTAAAAGCATCTTGATTTATTGTTCTTCCTTCATAAAAAGATAACAATAATGAATTCTTGTCCATGTTACTTCCTTTCAAGCAATCATGTTTCAGGAATATACCAACCTCACGAAGCAGAACCATTTGAAGTATCAAACCGTGCTCTGCTTTACACCTGCAGGATTGTCTATTGTCTTTATACTGCAATCCCTAAAGTTATCTTTGTATATGGTTTTCAATCCTTCGGGTAGAATTAATTCCTCAAGATATTTAACATTTCGGAACGCAGATCCCCAAATTGTAGTTACGCATTTTGGAACAATAAATTTCTTATCCTTCTTACTTCTCGGATAAAGGACCAAACTGTCGCCATCTTTAGAATATATTACACCATCTAAACTTATAAATCGGTCGCTTTCTTGAATTGTAATGGATTCAAGGCTATCATCAAATACCCTGTTATACCTGTAGAAGTTGATTACTGTTTTACCTATAAAGACCAAGTGCTTTATAGTCTCCGTATTGGGAAAATCCCAACAGTCTCGACCTTCGGTTGTGGTGAGCCCTTGAATCTTTAATTCGCCGGGAATAACCAGTTCTTCGACCTCGGGCACTTCCTTCAAAAAGGACAAGCAGTCAAACACGAGCCTTTCGATCTTATGCCCATTTATTTCTGTTGGTAATGTGATTGATTTGATATTATTTTTCCGTATCTCCTTTAATCCCTCGTTACTAATGCCAGCTAAAGCATTCCCTGTTCGCCGGAACCATTTGTCTGGTGATGGTTTCATATAGGCTTCTTTAGTTTGTCTTTTGCTTGTTGTTTTTTTGATCAATTCCTCTTGAGATATATCTGCATCCAGGTATTCAACAGAGATCTCTTTCTCTTTTGCAAAATGAGCGACTTCTGATTCTGGCCAAGTATAAAACTTAATTGTCTTTACTCCTTCGAACGCAATTAAACATTCGGTGGGTACTTCTTTGGGTATAACCACCGAGGAAAGATATTTGCAAGCTAAGAATGAACATTTTATCTCTCTGATTGAGTCTGGTAAAACTATCGTTTCCAGTTTATAAGCTTGATCAAAAGCTCCTGGGCTAATGGAAAACGTTCCGGCTTTAATGTCTACACGCTTGGGATTGCCAACGCAACCAATCACTGCTTTCCCTGCATATACGCACCCTTTCTTAGGAGCGTTTGGTAGGTATTCAGGCTTCAGCGTGGATGCACCAACTCGTTTCAGAGAATCAGGAACAACGACCCGCCTTAAGTTTGGGCAGTTTTTAAACACTTGATCACCAAGTTCTTCGACACCATCAGGGATAATAACACTTTCAAGTGAACTGCATCCGTGGAAGGCAAGGTTAGAAATACGCTTGATTCCTTTTCCAATTTCTATCTCCTTAAACGAATCATGTGCAAAAGCTCCAGGGATCATTCCCGTTATGGTATCCGGCATGATGATGTGTTCGACATTCTTTTGCCTTTTATGATCAATTAAAATACCACAGACAGTCACAAACTCATCTTTGTTTTTTCTCAGCCATTTTGATTCTTCGAATATCGATCCTCCAATATACTTTAGGCTTTTACTGGGCAAATCGATCCTTTCTAGTTCTGGGCATCCATTGAAAGTCAAATAGCCTATACTTTCCACACCTTCTTCAATAATTAAGTGCTTTAGGCTGAGCATCCCACCAAATGACTGGTAGCCAATAGTTTTGACATTCCCAGGTATTCTCAGTTTTTCAATTTTCTCACAATTATAAAATGAATAGTTTCCGATACTTTCCAGCCCTTTACCGAAATCTATTGTTTCAAGAGAGGTGCATCTTTCAAAGCACTGACTCTTAGTTTCCTTTACATCATCAGCTATTTCAACGTGTTTCAAGTTCTGGAGACCACTAAATGAAAACTCTGGAATGACTTCTGCTCCAGTGATAAGGATTGATTCTACATCACCAATATCAACTTTTTCTCCGTTGATTATTGCGGATTTCCAATCTGGAAGCTGTACAATTGCTTTATCCATGTGCAATCCTCCATTTATCATAGGGCATGTTTTATAAATTCACTTTTTTTCTTGCCGGTCAACAGCTTTCTGGAGATCCCTGACAGCCATTTGTTTCCTGCCTTGAGCAAAGCTAAGGCAGCTTGAATCAACCGGCAGCTTCATCACCTCGGAAACTATCTCCGACATTGGTGCCGCTTCAAGATAGAACTTATTCAGAATAGCTCGTTGCTCATCCCAAAATAGCAGATTGATCAGTGGGGTTAAACAATTATACAGATCTTGGTACTCAGCTTGATTCCGTTTGATTTCTGCGTCGATTTCTTCCACATTGGAACCAGCTGATAGCAGCTGCTCTCTACGTTTCCCCAATTTCTTTGTGTCTTGTACAAGTTTTCTGGCTTGTTCCAACTTTTCCTTTACCTGCATATGTACTGACCACCACCTTCTGCACAGTGTGTAAACAGTATAAGCGGACGCTACTTTTCCCGTCAATGTTGGGATAAAAAAAAGTGCCCCATGGATTACTCCACAGGGCTTGACGGTCAACCGACCGCACCATCCTTCATTTCGAGTAAAGCAACACGCCGTTCCAGCCGAGTGACCCGTTCCTCGATGGTCAGATCCTCATCCGGTTCCAGAGGTTCTTCCGCAGTCAGGAACTGTGACATCATATACCCGGTCCGAGAACCAAACTTCACCTTTGTCCATGATCCGCAGGTGCCCAGAACCTCTACCCGGGCACCGAGGGGTACACGCTCCACCAGAGCAGCCGTGCTCTTCGCCTTCGTGCGCATGTTCACTGTGGAACCACTGTCCGCGATCACAGTGGCGAATTCAGCCATAGGTTCTTCATCTCCTTCTGTCGGTTCTGCGGGAGTGGGCGGCAGACTGTCTGTCTTCGCCACATCCTTCAGCCAGCCCCAGTAAGCCCATTTCCCGAGTTTCTCATCCGTTGTGACACAGCCTGCCGCAGAGGAAGCATGCACGATCCGGAGTGGGTTCACACTGGTGACAAGGCCGATGTGCTGGAAGTCGCCGAGACCGTCATCAAACTTCTCCGGGGTGTTAGCGTTCCATTTGAATACCGCCATACCGGGCTTTAGTTGGGAAACATTCGTCAGTTTACCCTTTTCAGAGCAGTACTTCCGGTAGATCGTGTTGCTGCCGTGATAAATGCTGGCTCCCTGATCCCGGTATGCCTTCACGAACAGCCCGGAACAGTCAATTCCCCGGGAATCGTTTGTTCCCGGGGAGACATAGGGCCAGCCGAGGCATTCTTCGACAGAGGCAATCAGCTTCTGAACATTAAGCATCCTGACCACCTTCGCCCTTATCGGTCGGCTTGGCCTCCTTCTTGGAGCGTTCGTGCAGCTGGGCAAGGATCTCCCGGAGCTTGTCAGGTATAGGCAGTCCCAGGTAGGCGGCGTTTTCCAGTAGGCTCAGGCCTTCATTGCTCAGGTAAAAGCAGATGACGGCACCCCGCAGGACGGCCCCGCTGCCGACCACATGTGTGTCGATGATGTTTGCCACACCGACCAGCATCAGGATTAGCACCTTTTTGCAGATGCCTTTGAAGCCAATGGCGCTGGACAGTTTCTTATCCACGATGGCGCACATAACGCCAGAGAGATAATCCAGCGCCATGAGCACAATCAGGGCAATCAGCATACCGTCCACACCTCCCAAGAACCAGCCAATCCATCCGCCCACAGCGGTGATGGCTACCTGAATCTTTGCCCAGATCAGGTCAATTGAAAAATCACGCATTGGATCTTCCTCCTTATTTTTTGATATGAAAAAACCGCCCTGGGTGGACAAGGCGGTGATTCATCAGGTACCGATCGCGATCCAGTTCACTTTCCGTGTGCCGGAACCGGAGGATCCAGCCATACAGACTTGGAAGCTGGTCGTGGATTCACTGCCGGTTTTCAGCACCGCAATACCGCTGGAGGTTGGGTTGCCAGCATACGACACGATGATCGTCGGGGTTGCGGTAAACCCGGCTGTCAGGCTAACCGTTGTCCACGCAACACCGGTCACGCTGGTCTGTCCATACTGGATTTTGAAAGGCAGCCGTGCCGCGGGCAGTGTGCCTGTGGTCAGGTTGCTGGCATTGTTGGCACCGATTTTCGACCGGGCTGTCGCTGCGGAAGTACCACCTGTGCCGCCTTTGGAAAGCGGGATCACTGTCTCCATGCCTTCATGGTAGACCCGGTAGTTTCCCCAGGTACCGCCATCGCAGACACGGACCATCACCGCATTGTCCAGACTGGCCGCATAAGCCTTGGTACGGACTTCCAGCATCCGGCGGTTATTGCCGGTGTTGTCTTCCCATGCGGCGAAGGAGGATGCTCCGACATAGCTTCCCTCGAAGACCGTCTGGTTGGTTTGCCCAGACTGTGTCGGCTTCAGCAGCATGGACGGGTACAGGGTTCCCTGAATGTTCAGGTTACCTGTCATCGTATCCCCGGCTTTGTTCACAGCGCCCAGATTGCTCCGGGCTGCCGCAGCCGTTGTCCCGCCGGTACCGCCCCGGGAGATCGGGACTGTTCCGTTCAGCTTAGTACTGCCATGGTAGATATCCCAGTCAGGATTGATCTCCACAGCATTTGCCCGTTCAGAGACTTTACCGATCGCGACACCGTTGCCGCCCTGCCGGAAGAAAACGGTGAAGGCCGCAGTACCGACATTGAGCACTTTCTCGATGGTATTGAACTGATCCGACAGGGTGAATTTCACCTTGAAGGAATAGTTAATATCAATCGATCCGTTGCCGATGATGGAAGCGGTTCCGTTCGTCAGCGTGATCGCCGTGGAATAAGCGCCAGATGTGCTGAGCGCGTACTGCACTTTCAGGGTCATGCTGTTCTTGCTGCTGACAGAGGAGAACGTGCCTGTTGCTTTGGCAGAAATGTAAGTGCCGGTATCAGAGGCGGTACCATTGGCAATACACCGGAAAGCATCGGTTGCTGAAAATGCCGGAGCGGAATACGCCACAACCGAGATGCTGGTACTGGCCGTTGCCGTCCGGCCTCGGGAGTCAGTGACCTTCACGGTGTACGTAATTGTTCCGCTTGAGTAGATCGTAGAGATCGTGAAAACGTTGGATGACTGTGTCCCTGTGGCACCTCCGGAGATCGTATAGCTGGAGATCGTGCTGCCCTGGTACCCCGCAGCCGTCGCGGTTATTGTCACTCCACTTTGGCCCTGAACGTATATCCCCCACGAGGAAGGGACCGAGTTGTTAATCCGTGCCGTCGCTAGTGAGAGCGTTGGCACGGCTGAGGATGGCGCTGTAATGGTGAAACTGTACGTGTCTGTTCCCAGCTCCAAGCCGCCGGACGCATAAGTCGTAACCGATACAGTTGCTGTGCCAGACGTCGCGCTGGGTATAACAGTCAGCCAGCTCAACGGGATCGTATAAGAAGTGGAAGAAGCGCCGACAGCAGTGGTTGTGCTCTTCACCTTTGTACCAAACCGCCAGTCCACCACATGGTAAACGTTGCTCAGATAGGGGTTGATGAAGGTGACTGTAGACGCGCTGCCTGCCTCCACGCTTGAGGTTACCCGGGCAGAGGATTTCGCGTACTGCTGTACAACTGTCGCCGTGATTGTGAACTGAGCGTTGTTGCTGGGATACGTACAAACATTACCGTTGGAGCTCTTGTATCCGTAGATATAGAAGTTATTCAGGACTGTGCCGACGGAAAGCAGTTCATCCAGATTGAAGTCCGTCGGCGTTGTGATCGGGATCGCGGTCTTGTCTGTCACCGAAGTGGAAACGAAGACACGACCGATATCCCCGAAGTCCAGGTACGGGTTATAGCCGGAGCCAGACCAGAAGGTGGTGCCGGTCATGTTAATGGTGGCGCTCTGGACATAAAGGCCTTCCGGCACCAGCGTCGCTGGTGATGTCCTTACGATTGACGCATAGACATACTCACCCCGGGCATGGTCTTTATCCGAAGCGGACAGCGTGACCGTATAGGTTGCGGTAATTGCCATGGAATCCCTCCTTACGATGTCGCGGCATTACGCCACTTCAGGGCCAGACCGCCGGGAAGAGTGACGAAGTCAAAATACCCGTTATCAACGGTACCCACAGACAGGGTGTCCGTTACACGGGCGCGGGTGATGTACATATCGTTGTTGGAGACATAAGCGACCTTTTCACCGTTCTCGGTGAATGCCATTTCAGTGTTCGTGATTTCAGTTTTGAAGCTGGACCCGACCACACCGATGGCAAGGGAGTCGCCGTTGAAATCCATATAACCGGTGACCGTATCCCGGAATCCTGCCATTTCTTCAGCCAGCCCATCCACATCACCGGAGACTTCGGCAATCTGATCCGCAACGCTCCGGGTGATTTCGACCTTGAAGTCGGAAGCGCTCTGCTCCACGTTGGAAAGCCGCTGCTCTATGGCGTTGTGGTCGCTGTCATAGGTGGTCTGGGAAACCTTCATGGAGATTTGATCCTGAAGGGTGTTAATGGAAGCGGCGTTCTCTGTCGCGGTCTGGGATGCGTCATTCGCTACAATGCTGGCATTGTACGCTACCTCACTTAGGCTTCGGAACTCACCGTCCACGAACATGTACATCGGGTGTTCCGGATACAGGTACATCTGGTAAGTGTTGTACATGTATCCGAGGGAAATGAAGGTCAGCGTCCCAGTAGAGTCAGAAGGACTGGTGGTCAGCCAGCCTGTGCTCTGCACAGTGAACTGCCTGCCGTTCAGGCGGCCTACCAGGTACACCATCTTCCGGGCGGTGACATTGAAGCTATCATCCCCGGTCACGGTCCGCAGGCTGACGGTCGGATAGCAGATATAGGCATTGGAGAAATAGTATCCGGCAGTACCATTGGCAGCCGGATACAGGATCGGGTGGTCAATATTGAAGGTGGTTCCTCCGGCCAGGTTCCAGTACCCGGTATCATCTCCGACGATGAGCTTGGCCCATGCGAAGCTTTCTTTCACAACGATGGAGTTCCCCAGCTTGATGCGGTCATAGGTGTTGCCGCTATCATAGTTGGCGTCCGCCCACCAGCCGGTGTAATAGGCCTCACCGATGGGGGCATCCACTTTATAGATCAGCCGGATGGCGTTGCCTGCAGGATAATGAGTTGTCAGCCGGGTGGTTCCGCTGTAATAAACAGGGATCGCGCCGGTAGTCCCGCCGCCAGAGAGCGTCAGTTCCAACGTAACAGCAGTGGATGTCGCGGCGATCGGAAGCCAGTATACGATCTGCTGGCCGTCCGTCAGCGTTGAGAAGCTGGCGTCGCCTTCCCATGCGCTGGTACTGCCAGTCTGGGTACCGACAATGATCTCACCACCGCCTGCCGCTGCAATGGCAGCGTTCATGTCGGTGTAGATCTGCTGTACCCGCTGGTTGATACCCGTATTGCTGGACAGGTCGAGCGTCTGGCCAAAGTCAGAGGAGATATGGGTAGTAGTGATCGCCCCAGCCTTGATGTTGCTGCCCTCAATGGTGGCAGCGGCAATCTTATCGCCGGTGATGGTAGCGGCGAGGATCTCATTGGCGGTGATCGTCGCGGCGGCGATCTGCGCGGCAGTAATAGACCGGGCAACGATAACAGAGCCGTTCAGTTTTTCCCTGTACTTCGGATCAGTCAGTTCCTGAGCGGAAAGCCCGCCGGACTCAGCGTTGATCTCATAGATCAGGCCATTCGCTCCTCGGATGATCAGGCGCTCCGTAGCCAGGGTGCCGGAAGTGATAACATCCGCATTCAGGGAGACGATCTTTGCGGCAGTGATAGAAGCGTCCTCGATCTGGGCCGTTCCCACTGCACCTTGGGCGATCAAGGCCGAGGTGATGGCACCGAGGGCAATCTGGGCCGTGTCTACAGCAGCATTGGCGATCAGGGCGTTTGTGATTGCTGCCTGTGCGATTTTCGCCGTGGTGACCGCCAGATCGGCGATCTTACCGGAGGTAACGGACAGGTCCGCTATCTTCGCGGTAACAATCTCACCGTCAAGGATTTTGCCTCGCACAATAGCAGCGTCCTGTATGTTTGCTGTACCGATTGCCGCACCGGCAACCTTGGCGTTGGTAATGGCGGCATCGTGGATTTTGGCAGTCTCAATTTCACCATCACCGATTTTTGCATTAGTGATGGTTCCGTTTTCTATTTTTGCTCCGGTGATGGCTGCGTCATGGATATGGGCGGTCAGGATTTCACCGTTTCCGATCTTTGCGGAAGTGATCGTGCCGTCCTCGATCTGGGCAGTACCAATAGCAGCGTTGCCGATCTTCGCCTGCGTAATGGCAGCGTCCTCGATCTGGGCGGTTCCGATCGCGGCCTGTCCGATTTTCGCCTTGGTAACAGCGGCATCCTCGATCTGGGCAGTACCGATCGCGGCCTGTCCGATTTTGGCTTTGGTAATTGCCGCATCCTCGATGTGGGCTGTTTCAATCGCCGCCATTTTGATCTGCAGGGAACCGACAGACCCGTTCTGCAGGGCACCAGAGCCGACAGAGTTGATTGCCAGTTTGCTTCCCGTGATGATCCCAGAAGGCAATTGCCGGGCAGAGATCGTATTTCCCTCCACAGTATCCGCAACCGTGCCGAGGGTCATCTGAGTATATTTCCGGGTCAGGCAGTCATAGGTATACTGCGTCATGCGCATGGATACCCAGACACCTACCCGGGGAGCAATTACCCTGACAGCGTCCCCGAGGAAGATATTCTGCAGGAAACCGTATTCCGCATACTCCTCTGTTTCAGCACAATTGATGAAGCTGACGTCCAATGTGACGGTCGGAACATCACAGCCCGCATCAAACTGGGCCTGGGCGGCATCCCGCATGAGGGTATAGCATTCCGCTTTGGTTTTCGCATCGTCCCCGTCGGTATCTTCCTTGGCTTCGGAAACCGGGAGATGAATCCATTTCGGATGGGTATAGGTATCAATCAGTGGACTGTCGATATACAGTTCCGGAAGGTACAGTACATTGCCGTCAGCGTCTTCACCGGTTGGCATGATCCGTGTGACGACGTCGGTCAGGTCAATGTCGTAGGAGATTCCCAGCAGGTTCTTGGCCTGCCGGATCTGCACATTGGTATCCTGACCGACACGCTTCACAACGAAAACATCCCACCAGTCCCGGGTGAGCTCACCGGTGTACTTTTCCACGACTCCGTCTTCCCCCAGCAGGGCATCAACGGGATTCACGTTCTCGAACTCCACGTCCTCTGCCGTGCTGTCCAGGTCGGAATAGAAGGTAAAGTCATGCTCGGACAGGCAGGAAGACGAAACCGTCTGAACGACGGAAGCCCCCACCGCAGAGGATGAGGGCTTGTAGGACTGGATCATATTGTCCAGCAGATCGTAGAAAACATGCCGGGCGTACACTGTGATCTTATCGAGATCAGGGACGATCCGGTAGATCCGGAACGGCTGGTCCCGGAGCTGGCGTTCCTCCACTACAGAGGAAACAGCCTCAGAAGCGGAACCTTCCCGGTGATCGAATACCAGATAGGTCGTATCCATGTACCCATGTTTCCCGTCAGGAGCAGTCACCTCATACCAGGCACTGCTGGTCTTGGCAATCACTTGAACGGTCAGGGTGTTCTTGTAGGCCGCAAGGATCTTGTAGTTCCTGCCGGGACCAGAGCGCAGGTTCAGGGTTCCTTTCCGGGTTTCCGCTCCGGGAAAGTCCGTATGGATACGATAAATCTCTGTCCCGCTGTCATCACCCGGCGCTGTGAAGTGTACCCGGGGAGTGGTCGCCGCCGGAACAGGAGCGCGAAGGATACAGCCTTCCACCAGTCGCTGCCATTTTCCCGCTTCATCGATCGGATGTACCAGCTGCAGTTCGTATTCTCCGTTCAGAGTTTCCGTCACCAGTGCGGATGACGGCTCAATGGTTCCGTTTCCGTTCGTGGAGAAGTCGGTGCAGTCAGCCGGATAAACGCAGATCATGGGGTTTCACCTCCTTAAAGGCAAAATAAAAACGCCGTCCCTAACAGGCGACGCATTGATTGATTGTTCTTTCAATTATTCCGGATTGTACTCCAACAGGTTAACAACGTGATCATCAAAGTCACTTTTGTTTGTCCATGAATCATAAAATTCTTCAGCGGAATCACATATTAGATCAATAATATATCTCAGATTCATTTTTGCTTTGTAAGTAATCTCACCAGTATCAGTATCTTTCATTGTAGATATTTTTAGCAACAGTTCTTCTCCGCAACTATCCTTAGGCTCCATCAAATCAAACTCATTTATTCTCACCCGAGTCCATGTTTCACCATTATTTTTGAAAATCTCATCATCTCCATTATGAAGAAAATGGCATCTCAGCTGGTATAATGCAGCGCCTGTAAACTCGTCATCAGCACCAGACGAGGAAGCAAAAATATGAGAATTACACCAATCAATATATCTTTTTGTTACTGATTTTTCTGTGGGATACTCAATATTGGCACATATATCAGGCAATGTTAACGCTAACGCTAGAGCAGGCTCAAATAGTCTAGCTTTATATGCATCATGTACTGAATCTATTTTCCCCCAAGAAATCGCTCATGCTCTATCTCCTATTATTTAATTGAAATCTACTATATCACAGTTTCAACGGAAAAAGAAAGACTTTATAGATAACGCCAATTAGGCCTTATCACTATACTTGTCACATTTCCGTTCCAGCTAATAGAATTCAAGCCGGGTTTCAACACGGGAAAATCCCCGGACATATGGTCGTTCATCAGGGTTGTCCCTTTGTATGCTTCTTTCAGAGCGCAATCCAGAACAATGCTGCTGGAAACATTTGTCAATTCCACAATCGTAGTCCCGATCATCAAAGTGATATTCCCGGAACCATAAACCGTGATAAGCGGTTCAGAATAAACGCTGCCCGGATTAGTGATCGTATCGCCGGATGAGGTGATCGTCACATCGGATACATTCTCCTGATACCAGAAGGGATAGCACCTGAAGTTCACAGCAAAGGAACAGTGCGGATTTCCACGGAGAACCTTCTCAAACGGGATCTGGTTGGCAATCCGGGCGTTGTAGTGTCCGCCGGTCCGGTTGGCAAATGTCACAGTGCCTTTTCCCTTCAGCCATGCAGCGATTGCCGGGATCTGAGCCGGATCAGCAATAAAGCAGGTGGCTGTCAGGATCATATCGTCATAGACGTCATCACCCTCCAGCTGTGTCAGGCTTCCCGGCCTGCCCGGGACATTGGTCTGCTTGCTCCGCTCCAGCGGAATGGTGATCGGCGGCAATTCCGACACATGGATGCCTTTTGTCCGGCAATCCACACCATTCCAGATGAAATAATCTGTCATGGGATAACCTCCAAAAAGAGGAAGAAGCCGCCCGCAGGCAGCTTCCTCCCGGTCAGTCGTTTCAGTCGATCTTCTTCACGATGTCAATCCCCCAGAGGGCTCCGAGCGATACACCGTTCTCGAACTCGCAGTGGATCGTGCCCGTGTCGTCGACCGCCAGTACCCGGCCCTTTGTCCCTGCTGGGATATCCCGGTACTGGTCATGAAACTCCACCACCTCAACGGCAGTGCCGGGCGGATACTTTTCCCGGATGTTCTTCAGGATTTCGGGCCTGATGCTCATGGAAAACATAGGGTTTCCTCCTTTGCGTTTGGTAGGAACATATATCCTCTGAACCCGTTGAAAGTCAAGGAGTTTATGCCATCCGGAGACCCCTGCCGCGCTGTTGACGGCGGGTCAGGGTGGCAATCTCGACAGCCAGGGAGCGGATATCCTGTTCGTCCCGCACATAGAAGTTGTTTCCCGTCAGGTTGACGGAAGAAGTGTTGTTATAGGTCTTCCGGTTATCCGTGGAGCCAAAGGCGATCGCGCCTTCCTGCGCTTCCCCGGTAAGGTAGCGGGCTGCGTTTTTCACGATCTTCGCCTGTACCTTGCTCTCCTCCAGGATGCCTTCTCCAAAGCCCTTCATGGTCATGGAGCCGATCTCGTCCCGGAAGACTTTAGAGGGAGAAGCGATCTTCAGGGCCTGCTTTGCCGCTGTAACAGCAGCCTGTACAGCAGACCTTAGTGCAGTGATCACACTGAAGCGACCAGAGTTAATACCTTCTTTCAGGCCAGCCATGGCGTTCACACCGACATTCTTCAGCGTTCCCGGAAGCGCGGCTGAGATTGCTGTCTGCAGTGCGGTTACCATGGAAGTCACATCTGTAGTAAAATCATAGCCCGTCATGCCTTCACCGATACCGGCGGCAACGTACTCACCAGTCGGTTCCATGCGCTTAGATGGGCTTTCGATGATGAAAGCGCTGTTGATGGCTTCCTCCAGATTCTCCGCTACGGTTTCAGCCGTGGTATCCCATCCGGCTTCGGTCATGCCTTCCGCAATGCCCGCAGTGACATTCCCGCCGACGCCCACTGAATCCAGATCCTGTACAAATTGCAGGATCTTGTTCAGATTGTCGATATCCTCCTGACTGACTTCCTCACCATTTTTGATTGCGGCAACAACCTCTGCCACATAGGTAGAAAGCTGCGCCATCCTGTCAGCGTTGAAGTCACTCTGCATGGATTGATCCAACGTCCGGAGGATTCCCTCGTTCCCGCCGTAAATGAAGTTATACCACTGATCCAGATCACCTTTGGCATTCTTGATGCGCTGCTCTGCGGATTTGATAAAATCCAGGAGCGACGCAGGCATGATGCCGGTCATGGCGGTACCAAAGGCTGTCATCCCCAACTGATCCACTTCCGCGACTTGTTCCCGCATTTCGGCAATAGCCTCAGTGGCACCGGTCACTTCGGCTGTGATCAGGACATGCATGGTACCGTCCTTATCCAGAACAGCGACGTCCTCCGGCTTCAGCATATCTTCTGTGACAGCGGATACCGGGACCTCCTGTCCGTCCTTCCAGAACTTTACCCCGGGATCATGCAGGGCACCGGTCGGATCCTCGTAGGCTTCCGACAGACGAACGATGCCTTCAATCTCGACCTTGTTGTTCTTCAGCCACTGCCGATACGCCAGCATATCATAGCCAGTCAGGCCGACCTGCATGTTCAGGGTCGGTTTCTTCACGCCATTGATTTCCTTGTACTCCGTGATATAGGCAACGAACTCCTTCATCAGCTCAGACTTATCACAGCCGGTAGCTTCAGAGAACTTCGTAACGATGCCCTCCACCTGGGCAGAGTTCAGCGCGGAGAGATCCACGTTTTCCGCTTCAGCGTACTTGACGATCAATCCGACGATATCCGACGGTTTCAGGGCCGCAGTGGAAGCACCACCGGTGATCTCCTCATATGCCATAACCGTTGCGGTAACGGAACCGGGAGTCAGGCCGGTGGTATCGACCTTGTTTTCTTCCAGGTATTTGAAAACGTAGGCCGTGATCTCACTGGGCTTCAGCTGGGAAACATCCGTGCCGGATGCCAGTTCCTTGTAGGCGCTGACAATGCCGGTAACGTTTGTCGGGTTCAGGCCGGAAACGTCTACACCCGTGGTGGATTCGGCATACTTGGTGACGTATGCCAGAATACCTTCCGGGGTCAGCTGGGCGATGTTCGCGCCTTCGGGAATCTCGGTGTATTTCGACACAAAGGCTTCCACGATGGGCTGCTGCTTTTCAGCGTTTTCCGCTTCGGAGTATCCGGCAATGATCGCGTCCGTAGTGATCGCACCGGGGTTGCTGGCCCATTCCTCCCAGCGTGCTTTCGCGCCGGTCATGTCCAGATCCGTGGTGATCTTTAGGACTTCGTCCCCAACAGCTTCCCCGAACATCTCGTTTAGGCTGGTCAGGTTCGTGTCCCATTTGTTGTCTTTCAGGAACTGCTGGATCGCGGCCAGCTGATCCAGCGCGGTCGTGAAGTCGATATCCGGGAACATAGCCTGGACTTCATCTTCCGTCATCCCGCTGTCCAGCAGGGACTGGATTTGGGTAAGCAGGCTGACATATTCCGTCAGTGCACCTTCGTCCATACTGGCAGTCAGCTTGTTCAGTTCAGGCAGGAAGGCTTTCTTTTCAGAGTCCGTCTTCGCGGTGCTGTACTGGCGCAGCAGCTGCATCAGTTCACCGATCTGGCCTTTGGCTTCCTGAACGTTATCCTGCTGCCAGACAGGATTCACCATGTCCGCCATAAGCTGGGCGTATTCCAGCGCGGCGGCACGGCGATCCTCATTGTACTTGGCGTTCAGGGCATCCAGCGCGGCCTGCCGTTCAGTGGCATCCTCAATCAGCTGGATCACAGCGTATTCCTTGTCATACTGCGTATCCAGGGCGGAGTTGACGGAGGCCATGCCTTCGGCAGCTGCTACCATGGCCTCCTGATATACCTCTCCGCTGACTTCCTGCCCACGGGCTTCCGCACGGGCGATCTCCGCTTCCACCTTTTTCCGGATGGTTGTGAAGCCCTCCGTGTCGGCGGCGGTCAGTTTGTATTTGACCTCGATCGCTTCCCGGGTGTCGATCAGTTCCTGCAAGCGGAGCTTATCCTTTTCTGTCAGTTTCCGGTTCTTCCGTTTTTTCAGGAGAGTTGTGATCTCCTTGTCCATGGCGTCCAGCATTTTGATGTCCGCCTGCAACTGATCCGAAACGGATGTATACCCGGCGGCATCCGCAGTATCCTTCATTTCCTGCAGGGATTCCCGTGTGGTAGCGGTCAGACTCTTGAAGGATTCCGTCCAGGATTCAACGATCTCATTTGTTTCCTTCTGCCCGTCAGACCAGACATTGGTCAGGCCGGATAGCCATTCCTTGGCACTGGCTGTGGTGCGGACAAAGTCATCCTTCGTCATGCCGAAGAAGGACAACCCCTTGCTCCGGCTGTAGAAGGTATCCGCTTCGGTTTCTTTCCAGCTCTTTGCTGTTTTTGCCATGCCCTCGAGGGCTTCCCGGGCAGCTTTCGCGCCGGAAGCATAGTCCACCAACTTGATGGCTCCATAAACAACGGCGGCTGCAAGAGCCACCATGGCCAGCTTGGAAGAAACCAGTGTCTTCAGCAGTCCACCCAGTCCGCCGCCAGCCATGCTGACCTTTGCGGAGAACTTTCCGATGGCGGTAAAGGCGGTACCCAGAGCGCCGGAGACCTTTCCGACAGCGCCGACCACTTTTCCGAGGATCAGGACAGCGGGACCGATGGCGGCAGCAAAAGCGGCCCATTTCACAATGGACTGCCGCTGGCTCTCGTCAAGGGACAGGAACTTCTCAAGCAGACCGTTCACACTGTCAATGATCTGCTGAATGGTCGGATTCAGATCATCACCGATCCGCTGGGCGAACATGAGCGCCGTGTTCTTCAGGTTTTTCAGCTTGCTGGCAGTAGTACCGTATATGACGCTGGATTTCTGCGCAAGAGCAGTGTTCTCTTCCCAGGCTTCCGCTGCCATATCCTGCGCGTTGGCAAACAGCTCAGTCGCGTTAACCGCACGGAGCATGGTATCACGCAGGCGGATTTCACTGATACCAATTTCATCGAGAACAGCAACAGAAGAGATGCCCTCCTCGTTCATTTCAGCCAGGCTTTCAATGAATCGCTGGAATACTTTGATGGGATCACTTTTCCATGCGCTGACAAACTCCTGCTCTGTCATTCCGGAGACCCGGGCGAAATCCTTCAGGGCATCACCGCCGGTCGTGGCCGCGACTTCCATTTTGATCAGGGCCTTGGAGATGGAGGAACCACCAGCCTGAGCCTGAATACCAACAGAGGACAAGGCTGTCGCGAGACCCAGAACCTGTGCTTCTGTCAGTCCGATCTGTCTGCCAGCGCCAGCGATACGCATTGCCATTTCAGCAATAGGCGCTTCTGTGGTAGCGAAGTTATTACCCAGCATGGCGATCGTACTGCCGATATTGGAGAACTGCGACTGGCTGGTTCCCATGATATTGGCGAACTTCGCCAGCTGAGTCGCGGCGGTATCCGCATCCAGGTCTGTGGAAGCGTTACTCAGGTCAATCATGACCCGGGCGAATTCCTCGATATGCTCAGTTGCAATACCCAGCTGACCGCCCGTGGCCATGACGGCATTGATCTCATCCGTGGATGTGGCGATCTCGGTGGACATTCGCTTGGAGGCATCTGCCAGTTTGCTGAAGTCTTCTTCTGTGCCGTTGACCGTTTTCCGGACATACGCAAACGACGATTCAAAGTCCATACTGGCTTTGACCGCTGTCGTTCCCAGCGCCACAATGGGTGTGGTGATGTGTGTTGTGAGCGTCTTCCCGGCCTTGGTCATGGCCTTGGACAGGGTACCGCATTTCTTCGAGAAGTTCGTCAGCGTTGTCCCGGCTTGCGTCCATGCGGATTTCATCCGGTACAGTTCTTCCGTCAGCCGTTTGATTTCCGCATCCGTTTCCCGGGCAGCAGCTTTAGCGTTGTTCAGATCCGTCGCGGCCTTAGAAGCGGCATCCGCGCTGTTCTGCATGGTTTTCTGCAGGGCTTTGACCTGGCCCTCCAGCTTCGTAACCTCGGCAGTCGCTTCAGCGTGCTCCTGCTGGTACCGCTCCAGATTCTGCTTGGCAGCGATCGTCGCGGAGTCCGTTTCCCCGAGGGTATCCCGGTAATGCTCATAGGCGGCTTTGGAGGTCTCTACCTCAAAGCGCAGGGCTTCCTGACGAGCCTTCGCCTGTTCCAAACGCTGGGAATAATCCTTGTGCCGGTCGTAATTCTCTTTCAGTTTATCGTTGGCGGCAACGAGGGCACGGCTGTACTGTTCCACAGCACGGTTCTGCTGGGTCAGCTTGTTTCCCAGCATGGAGAGCTTTGCTTCTGTCCCGGCAACGGTCTTCTCGAAGTTCTCCACGCCAGCGCCTGCAAGACGGAAGGTGGACTCGGCTTCCTTGATCTGCTGATTGATGGAGCGCATATTGCGCGAGAAATTGCTGGAGTCCAGCGACAGCGCGACCACCAGTTCGCGCAGGGTTTCAGCCATGAGATTTCACCTTCTTTTATGATTGTGATTTATTGGTTGACAGAAATAATCCTATATGGTAGAATCTGAACAAATCCTATATAGGAGGGTTTTATGGAGACAAATGGCGGATTCCTGGTCACAAAAATCAAGCAGCTGGGTGACCGGATCTTTGAAAAGGTGCTGACCGAAAAAGGGATTGATGCCTTTAACGGCGCACAGGGGCGGATCCTATATGTTCTCTGGCAGCAGGATGGTATCCCGATCAAAGTGATTTCTGACAGATGCGGGCTGGCGATTACTTCTCTGACAACTATGCTTGAAAGGATGGAAAAGCAAGGTCTGATCCGCAGGGTTCAGGATGAGAAAGATAAGCGCAAAACCCTTCTTTATCTGACAGAAAATACAAAGGCGCTGAAAAATGATTATGCCGCAGTTTCCGAGCAGATGAGCGGGATTTACTATCAGGGCTTCACAGAGGATGAAATCATACAGTTTGAATCCTTCTTGCAGCGAGTTCAGGAGAATTTGGAGGAGAAACTGAAGTCATGAGCGTATGCATCAAAGACCTGATTCAGAACATGAATCTGGTGATCGGCTGTACGGTGGGCTGCACCTACTGCTATGCGCGAAACAACGTGAAGCGCTGGCATATGATCGATGACTTTGCCCATCCCGAATTCTTCCCCGATAAGATACGCCTGATGGACAAGCCCTGTCCGCATAACTATCTGCTGACCGGTATGAGTGATCTGGCGGGGTGGCAAGATGAATGGCGCGAGCAGGTTTTCGCGAAAATTGCCGCCAATCCGCAGCATCAGTTTTTGTTTCTGTCCAAGCGGCCTGATCTGCTGGACTTCGATACGGATCTGGACAACGCCTGGTTTGGCGTGACGGTCACAAGGAAATCAGAACTTTGGCGTATCGACGCCCTTCGGAAAAATGTCCGGGCAAAGCATTATCACATCACATTCGAGCCGCTGTTTGACGATCCGGAAACGGTCGATCTTTCCGGCATCGGATGGATTGTGGTCGGCACCATGACCGGCCCACAGAGCAGGAATATCAGAACGGAGCCAGCCTGGGCGCTTTCTCTTACAGATCAGGCGCACGCAAACAATATACCCGTCTTCTGGAAGGAAGACTTGTTGCCCATAATGGGCGAGAGCGCCATGATTCAGGAATTGCCAGAAGCATTCCATCATGTATTGGAGGAACAGAGAGTATGGAACAGCCGGAAATCAAAATAGGCTTAGTGCAGACGAAGAGTATCATGACCAAATCCAACGCGCCGCTGGGCGGCTATTCGGTCAATCCGTATGTTGGCTGTCCTCATGCCTGCAAATACTGCTATGCCAGCTTTATGAAGCGGTTTACCGGGCACACCGAGGACTGGGGTACCTTCATGGATGTGAAGGAATGGCCTGTCATCACCAATCCTCGTAAATACGCAGGACAGAAGGTCATCGTTGGAACGGTTACCGACGGATATAACCCGTTAGAGGAGAAGTTTGGGAAGACCCGTCTTCTGCTGGAACAGCTGAAGAACAGCGGCGCGGATATCCTGATCTGCACCAAGTCTGATCTGGTGCTGCGGGACATGGATCTGCTGATGGAAATTAACCGACGAAACCGCCTGACCGTCTCTTGGTCGGTCAATACGCTGGATGAGAACTTCAAAAACGACATGGATGCGGCGGTTAGCATTGAAAGACGCCTCGCAGCCATGAAGCAGGTTTATGACGCGGGCATCCGGACGGTATGCTTCATTTCTCCGGTGTTCCCCGGGATTACGGACATTGAGGCGATCTTCGAACGAGCGAAGGATCAGTGCGACCTGGTCTGGCTTGAGAACCTGAACCTGCGCGGCGGATTCAGGAAGACGATCATGGATTATATCGCGGCGAAGTATCCGCATCTGTTGCCGCTGTATGAGGAAATCTACGGAAAGCGGAATCGCGGCTATTTTGAAGTTCTTGAAAAGAAAGCCGAAGATATGGCTCACAGATACGGCTGCCGCTTCGTGGACAATGAAACACCCTACGAGCGAGTGCCGCAGGGACATCCAACCATCGTGGATTACTTCTATCATGAAGAGGTACGAGGCTCCCAGAATACGGGAGTTCGAAATAAGAAGGAGGAAAACTGACATGGCAAACTTCAGCAAGTGGAACGCTAAGCAGGACCCGAGAACCGAACTGCACGACGTGCTGGGATTGACTGGCGCGGAGATCAGCATCAACAACCTTCCCGCAGGTGCGGGTGTGCCTTTCGTACATGCCCATAAGAAGAATGAGGAAATCTACATCATCCTGTCCGGCAAGGGCAGCGCTGTGCTCGACGGCGAAAAAGTTGATTTTGCCGCCGGAGATGTGATCAGGGTAGCGCCCGCAGTGAAGCGACAGTTCAGCGCCGCCGCTGATTCACCTGTCAGCTGGGCTTGCATCCAGGTTCGGGAGAACTCTCTGGAGGAGTATACCGGCGGGGATGCGATCATGGGATAATTACCCTGGCTTCACCGATCCCCATACCTCGTCGATGAAAGCACGGCGAGGCTTTTTCTTTTCATGTTCCCGCTGGGCGTCCCATGCCCGCAGGCGCAGGAAGCTCAGCATGTCCATTTCGTCGATTTCCTTCATCCGCCAGCCATTTTTCATCAGCTCGTTGTATGTGGCGTAGATGTATTCCGGCAGCGTCAGGGTTCCGGAGCGATCGGAGTGATCGTCTGGAGGATCTCCTCCGCTTCCTGCGTCACCGGAATCGTAGGGAAAGAATCCAGCACCTCAGTGGTCTGGGTCTGAACCGCCATCAGGGCCAGCGCGATATCGTGCATCAACCGGTCGGCGGGATAATTGTCGTACACTTCATCCGGGGTGAACTGGTTGTTGAACAGGATGCAGAACCATTTCACCATGGTGTCCAGAGCGTCTGTCACTGTCATCTGTTCTTCAGCAATGTCTTTCCCTTCCACGGCATCCTGGGACAGACGAACCAGTTTGCCATAGGTCTTCGCGGCAGGCTCCATTTCCCGCAGTGCCCTGCCGGAAACAAAGTCCATGGTGTATTTCTTTTCACCAAGAGTGCATGTGATCATGATCAATTCCTCCATCACAGAATAAAATGCTGCCGCACAGCGTCATGTCTATGCGGCAGCGGAGTTATGGGGATTACGGGGTGAAGCTGGGCGTGTACACGCTCGTCAGGAAGGTTTCTCCCATGGCGGCGGTAAAGCCGTTTTCACCCTCATCGGCAACAGCCTGGTACCGGGAATCGTGGGTGCGCTTAATCGCGGTCCATTCAACCTCACCGGTCTGGCGGTTGATGGTTGTGCCTTCCTTTGTGGCATAGTTCTCAGTGAGGGGTTTCGCCCGCACTTTGTACAGCCACACGAAGCGGAACTTGCCGTTGGACTTCTCACTCTTGAAGCCGACAGCGAAGTAAGGGGGCTTGTCCGTGGAAGTCCGAATCAGAACGCCATTGTCGTCGATGTTGTTGCCGAAGATCATCTCCTGGATGGCAAGCGGAATGTCCGCCATCTTCGTGGTGAAGGTCAGTTCAGGATCAGGGTACAGGACATCGAACTCGATGTCGTCCGCATACTGGATATCCGGATCGGCATTGTCCGGAGTGATGGTCGCCTCAATAGCGCCAGCCACCAGTTGCAGATCTCCATAGGTCAGGGTTTCCTCGGTGTCGACCGTCAGCGGGGCGATCACCATGTTCTTCAGGCCGACCGTAGAAGAAACAGTCGGAGAAGCGGTAGGATTGCTAGGCATAATCTTTTACCTCCAAATTCATCGGTTTTTGAGCTCGTCTCGGAGGACGCGCTTCATTTCTTCATAGGCCTCATCAGCCCGGGTATCAAAGGCAGGACGGACAAAAGGATGCGCGGGAGCTGGGGCGGGACCGCCATGGCCAAACTCTACAGGGTTTGCGTAGTACGCGCCTTTCTCGCTGTGGTGAACGCCGATGGTGATCATCTTTCCGCTGCCGCGCCGTTTCTTCACACTGCCGGTATGGATAGAAGAGTGCAGGGCATCCGTGATGATCTTCGGGTCAGTGCTGGCGTTGTGAAGCATCTGCTGTTCAATGGGAACAGCGCCAGCTTTCAGGGCACGGTTCACACCAGGACCCTGATCCAGCGCGTAAGCCATATTGGTCAGGTCATTCTTCAGATCGTCAAAGCCCTGGAGTTCAATTGCCATACTCCACATCCTCCCTCCAGCACCATGTCCACTGGACTGTGTATTGCCGGGTGGCGGTATCGTAGGCTGGCTGGTTGTAACCCTTGTCGGATTCTTCTACCATCGTAAAGCCGTACTGGTACATGGCTGCCCGGATCGTATCCGCCATATCGGTCGGATCGGTATCGCTCCACAGGTTCAGATAGACAAAAGTGCGGAAGGAAGTCACATGATCGTCGTGATGGCTTCCTTCCGTGGTTGTCGTGGAGTAAACGCAGTACTGTTCCGGAGGGTTCTGGTTGGGCGAGGTTGCCCGCCATATACCAGCGTATACAGGAATACCGATGTTCGCCAGCGCCTGCTGTACCTGTTTCATCCGCTCACCCCCTTGGCAAGGGAAGCCTTCAGGCCGAGGTAGGTGCGTTTGAAGCTATACTCGCCCAGAGTTGAGATATTCCATTTATCTCCCTGAAAGCGCACCCACATCCCGGGCTTGATGTCCTCCCGGTACCGGATGGTAAAGTTGATGACAGCCTCGGTGTTCATGACGTCGGCAGCCCGGTAGTGCTGGTTTCCAGCGTCCGTCACAGCGGCCCATACCCGGCAGACCAAGACATCTGTCGGGGCGGGATAGCCGTTTTCGTTGATGGTGTTCTCTGTATAGCCAATCTCGATCTTATGTCGGAGTTCTCCGGGGTGAGGATCGCTTTCGAAGTTTTTGTAACCTCGCATTGATCATCACCTCCGTCAGAACATCTTTGCGGGATCACGATACCGATACAGCAGATTGTCAAACGCCATACGGGTTGCTTTGTAAGTCGTCATGTCCGGGATATCCCGGTTTTCATAGTAGAAACTGGTCATGAGGATGACGGCCAGCCGGACAGGCTCAGGAGCATCCGGGATATTATCTTCCTCGTCGGGTTCCTCGAAAGAAACCCGGCAGTAATCCTCCGCCTCCGCCTGAGCCTGTTTGATCAGGCCTTCGATATAGCTGTCTTCCTCATTGTGTTCAATACGCAGATGGGTTTTTACCTCATCAACCGTCACGATCATCGGGGATCACCTCCTGAAGAGGCGCGATAATCCCGGCATCCCGCAGTACGGACAGCAGGCGGTTGTAGTCCTCGCGGAGCTGGGCTACGGTGGTCGCCGTGCTGTCAGCCAGAAAGGGCAGCGTGACAGTTTCACCTCCGGGAGGAAGATCGAACAGTCCCTCGCCGCCTTCCACACTGGCACCGGGCAGGAAGGTCAGCTTCCCGCCGATGACCAGTTCATTACCGCCATGGGCAAAATAGCACTTCGACATGACTTATCCCTCCTGCGTGGTCGGCTCCACGATCTTCATCGTGAAGGTGGTCTCGGCATAGCCATTGCCCTTCAGGGTGAACCCCTTCTTACCGGTGAGATAGCCTTCCTGTTCAGCCTTGATGTACAAAACAAAGTCGCCAGCGGAAAGCCCAAGTCCAGACGCCTCAGTGGCATCGTCCGCAGTCAGGGTGGCGCTCGCTCCAGTATCATCGGTGAACTTCACACCCACGACAGATCCAATGCCCGTGCGAACACCAAAACCCAACCACTTATGCGTTCCCCAGGTTTCTCCATGGTTCGCGTTGGCCAGTTCACTGACCTTGCAGTTGAGGGTAATGGTGATCTCCGTGCCGTCGATAGTCACGGTCGCATGGCCGCTGTTGGCAGCAGTCTCGCTCGTCGGCATGGCAGCAGGCGTCGGGCAAGCCAGAACAGACACACTCCAGGTATCGCCGATCATGATGCCCGCATTCTTCAGTTTGGTGAGCAGATCATTTAGGCTTGTTCTGACTTTGGAAGCAGAATCACTATTGGGTGTCTCAGCAGCCTGATTCTCCGCACCGGGAAAACCGGCAATGCAGCCGCCATCATCGAAGACCAGCTTACCGCCGATATGGGTGACTTCGCCGCCCTGCTCGGTATAGTTTTTCGCGTTATAGCTCATAACTCAGCACCTCCAATGCTGGAAGGGAGCCGCCCATTACAGACGGCTCCCATGGTCGTTGAGTGATCAGGCCTTCACAGCCAGGCACTTCATGGCCTCAGCCAGTACCAGGCGGCCATCTACGCGCTGGGTAGCGCGGAAACCGACCTGACCGGTAGCGGCATACAGCTCATTCAGACGCTGGAAGGAACGGCCCTGACGGTCAGCAATCCAGTAGGACTTGAAGTCGCCGAACAGGATCACCTTGTTTCCGGAGTCAATTTCCGGCATGAAGGGAGAAGTCACCAGGCGGTAATTCAGCAGGGTGTCCGGCTGACCTTCCTTGAGACCCGGCTGCCAGAGGTACTGGCCCTGACCATCCTTCAGTTTCCGAAGGGCCTTCAGGGTGCTGTCATTGAGCAAGAAGACGGCCTTCTTCCGGTACACGCTCTTGATAGAGTGGATCAGATCGAAGATCTCGTCCGCAGTCGGCGTGTTTCCATTGGTGGTAACACCAATGCCCGCGCCATTTGTGGCATGCAGCAGACCCGTGGGCTTACCGGTGCCATTACCGGTGATGAAGGCTTCCTCTTCGGCAGCACCGATCCGGCGGGCAAACTCAGCAGCAATGTAGCTTTCAATGTTGAAAACACTGTCCTGCAGAAGTTCGTCAGACACCTTGATCATGGTAGCCACCTTGTGAGCACCGATAGAGATCTGACCGAAAACATCATCGCTGTCAGGGATCGTGGCTTCTTCATCTACCCAGGAAGCGGTACCGTGGGAAGCCACCAGCGGGATCTTCCGATCACCAGAACTAGTCTGGATGACAGTGCACAGGGAACGGAGAACGTTCTCCTCCTCGAGACCCTGCACCAGGGTGCGTTCGTACTCGTCCGGCACGAGATAGCCGCCTTCGGAGTCGGTGCCAACCTGCAGGGCGTTCATCACACCCGGAGTGGCGACCCGATTCCGGATCATGCCCCAGAAAGCAGTCTTGTACTCGTCGGAAGCACGGCCCTGCTTCTGGGCGGAGTGAGCAACGGGACGGGAAACCAACGGAGAAGCAGTCGGCTGATCCATCTCACGATCGATCGCGGCCTGACGCTCAAGCCGGTCAATTTCCTTGCCGAGAGCGACTACGTCAGCCTCCATCTTCTCGTAGGTCGCGTTGTCCTCGGCGGATACGGTGCCATCTTCGGCACGATGAGATTCCAGGAACGCTTTGGTCTCGTTCCACAGGTTGGCGCGTTTTTCACGCAGAGCAAGAATCTGATTCATAATGAAAATCCTCCTTCATCATTTCAAAAGCGACAGCCTTTTCTCTAGGTCTGCCGCTTTCACTCGGTTGTCAGGGGTAACAGGTTCGGGTTCCTCAGGAGTTGGTGCCGCATCAGGCGGGTGCTCGGGTTCTTCCTTCACCACGTTCTGTGGTTTCGGCATGGACGCGATCATCCGGTTCATGAGACAGGCCGCAGCGGATTTACGTTCGAAGGTATAGGCCGCCATGTCATCCGGCAGGTCTTCGGCGCCGGTGTACAGGACTTCATCGCAGAAGCCGAGTTCCCTGGCTTTCAGAGCGTTCATCCATGTTTCACTGTCCATGAGCTGGGAGATCTTATCCCGGCTTAGTCCAGTCTTGATGTGGTAGGCTGTGATGATAGACTCTTTTACCTCATCCAGCAGCTGGATGGCTTTCCGCATCTCTTCCGTATCGCCCATGGCCATCGTGAAGGGGTTGTGGATCATCATCAGACTGGTCGGGCTCATGGTCACATGGGTACCGGCCATCGCGATGACGGAAGCGGCAGAAGCTGCCATGCCGTCAATCTGGATAGTCACGTCACCGGGATAATCCATGAGCATGGTGTAGATCTGGCTGGCCGCGATGCAGTCGCCGCCCGGGGAATTCAGATGAATGGTGATGGGGCCGTTCCCTGCGAAAAGCTCCTCCTTGAACATGGCGGGCGTGATATCATCGGAGAACCAGGATTCTTCCGCGATCACACCGTCCAGATACAGGGTTCGGGACTCATCGTCGTTGCGGACCCAGTTCCAAAAGTGTCGCATCAGGTGTACCTCCTTCTTTCAGGATTGGATTGTGTTACTGTCTGATCCGCATCGTCCGCAGGCTGCTTCATCGCGGTCGTGATGGGGATCATGTTGCCATTGACCAGATAGGCGTCGCCGCCTTCTTCCTTTGGGATGGGATTCTGGTTCTCCAGCGCCCGGATGTCGTTTGCGGACAACCAACCGTTCTGGCGACCAATAGCGTAGCCTTCCATGCGGGACTTGTAGTCGCCACGCATCAGGCCGTCCATATTGAACTGCACATAAAAGCGCCCCTTCTCCTGATCGGTGAAAAGGGCGCGGTTCATAGCCTGTTCAATTCTGACGAGCCAGGGCCGAATGGTATGCACAGCAAAGTCAATGCTCTGGTGCTCGATGTTGGAGAAGGTTGCATGCTCCAGATTGCCTACGAGATGAGGCGGCACCCTGTAAATCCGGCAAATCTCATCCACCTGAAACTTGCGGGTTTCCAGAAACTGCGCTTCATTATTCGGAATAGCAATCGGCTCAAACTTCATGCCTTCTTCCAGTATGGCCACACGATTACTGTTGGAAGAACCGCCATAGGCGCTATTCCAGCTTTCGCGGAGGGCCTTCGGATTCTTCACAGTGTTCGGGTGCGTCAGGATACCGGAAGGCCGTGCGCCGTTAGAGAAGAACTTACTGCCATACTCCTCGGAAGCGATCCCAAGGCCGATCGCGTTTTTCTCAAGCGCGATGGGGCTGTAGCCCATGATCCCGTCAAAGCCAAGGCCTGGGATGTGCAGGACATCTTCCGGGGACAGCACCACCTGTTCTCCAGTGCTGGTCATGTAGGTATAAGTCAGGATGCCTTTTTTATCCCTATCTACCGTCATCTTATCCGGCAGCAGCGGATACAGGCCGGTGACCTGGTTCCGACCAGACCGGATGATCTGGCAGTAGCTGTTTCCCCAAAGCAGCAGATGGGCCAGCATGACTTCCCGCAAAACAAAGGATGTCATCTCACTGTTCGGCTCGTCATGGAGCAGAAGATACAGCGGATGCTCTGTTGCCTTGCGGTTCCCGTCTTCCTTAGCTTCGTACACTCCCAGCGGCAGGCTGGCGACCGTTTCTGAGATGACCCGGACGCAGGCGTAGACCGTGGAAAGCTGGATCGCTGTGTTTGCGTTGACTGGTTTCCCGGAGCCGCTGGTGCCGAAGTAGAAGGTTGGCGCGGAACTGACGCTGTCCTGGGGCTTATCCCGCGCACGGAACAGCCCAGCAAAAGGATTCTTCATGCGGTTTCCTCCATAAAAAGAAGAGCCGTCCGGCTGCCCGGATAGCCCTTTGTGTATTTTTCCACGATACCATTATACATGATGTTTCCCTGTGAATCTTCTCACAGATTGGACAATTTGCGGTGGCAGACAGTCCTGACCTGCGGTATAATGTGGTAGGCCTTCAAGGCCTTTGTAGGATTAACTTTTGATATAAACTGTTAGGGGAGATATGGTTTTGAAACCAATTACAAAAAATGAAATCGTAAATGCGCTGCATTCTGTAGGTTTGACGAAAGGCCATACGGTAATGGTTCATACAGCATTATCTAAAATGGGCTATGTCTGTGGCGGGGCGCAGACCGTTATTGAGGCATTGATTGAAGTGGTTGGAGAAGACGGTACGATCATGATGCCGACACAATCCTGGAAGAATCTTGATCCCGAGGATGGAGTCCATTGGACCGTTCCGGAAGAATACTGGCAGATAA
>Ga0256407_10000745_pt1 | contig 73596 bp, 102 predicted proteins | sample RumenRJG_04DNA_FD_193489 | JGI IMG/M metagenome (GOLD analysis project Ga0256407, IMG submission 193489) | Bovine rumen microbial communities from Lethbridge, Alberta, Canada - RJG_04 | ecosystem: Host-associated > Mammals > Digestive system > Stomach > Rumen | place: Canada: Alberta... | reverse complement strand
CCCTCTCGTAGATAAAAATAAGTTCGGAATATAAATTAGGGCTTCGCATAAATTTAGAGGAACGAACTTAAGAAGAAAAATGAGAGGGTAAGACGAGTTAGAAGAGAATGAGAGCTAAATACTAAATTAATTCTCCACGCTTCGCTAGATTCTAATTTTAAGGTTTGCTCTCATAATTATAACTCGAAATCCCTAAGGTGTGTGAAAAGAGAAGCGCAAAAATTTATACCGCCTGAAAATCCTTAAACGCCTTATATATGTAATAGAAATATACCTGAAGAACTTATAACAGTATCTTTAGGTTTTTACTTTTAGAGATATTAACAAACTAAAATTTATAAAACTATGTATAAAATTAAAGTAACTTATTCCGAAGAGTTGATGCTGGACGGAAAGGTAGAAGACAAACACGAAGGAATAACCAATGAGTATTATTCCAAAGAGTATCCTCAAGACTTAGAGGATGTGGTGGTTGGAACACTGAATAATATCGGTGCAGATGGAGTTTTATCTTTTGATATCGTAGACAATACTGCTATCTTAGAGATTAAGTGTATAGAGCCTTTTGAAGGAAAAGTAGCAGTAATGTATATTCATCAAGAAGATATTGAGATTACAGAAATTCCAAAGAAGAGGGTATAAAATCCCTTTTCTTTTTCGACCGTCTCTGGAAGGCTGAAATCCTTATATATGAGATAAAAATAACAACTCCTAAAGATGAAATATTCTTTGGGAGTTTGATTTTTTCAACATGTCAGGAACCTTATAGGAACCTGACTTAAGTAATACATTTCGAGGAGGTGCTATATTGGAAGTGTATTACCGAAGTATCGGAAGTAATGTTACCGATAGTCGTCCCGGCGACTTTAAAATGATATAGGATTAGAGAAATTTATGGGTGGATAGTGAAACTCATAAATTGCTGAAGTGTTGTTAATTCAGCCAGCGATGTCACTAATTATAGGCTGGGAGCGGAAAGTAAAAATGGTTTGACACAAAATGAAATACAATTTTATGTTTATAAGAAACAAAAAGGAAATTGTATAAAAATAAATTGAAATATAAGAATTCTGAGATCGAAAACGTCTCAGACCTGCAGATTGATGTTACCCTGCAGAAGAGTAACTATAGAGATCTGACAAAGCATGTAGTCTTGATATCAGGACGAACCAGAGTTAAGTCTAGTACTGTATTACAAGACCTGACAAAGGGATGCATGATAGGAACGAGGAAGCATACAGGCAGAATCCGTGAGGTCCTAGGGAAGGTGTGAAGAATGCCGGACCGAAATCTAACGACCTATCATATAAAAATCCTAAGGAGAGAAACCATAGGTAAAATACCAAAAATTTAAACTTTAAGACACATTAACTTTTATAGATATGGAAGAGAAATCACAAAAACAAAGCGCAATCGGAAAATTCATAGAGGATCATCCGATAGTAAGTTTTATGACATTGTTTCTGTTTCTTGACTTCACTAAAGATATGGTGGAGATTTTTGTAAATAAGAACAGAGACCAACAAACCAAGTAGGGAAGCTGAATTATAACTTCCCTTCAAAACAAAAATAAACAAACTATGGAACTTATAATTACATTAGTGTGGGTGTTGCTAGTCCTGATAACATTGATAGTACACCCAGAGTTTACGGTGATGTTCAGAAAGGGATATCGCCAGAGTTACTTGAATTATATACTGACGGTCTTTATATCGACAGTAATAGTACTCCTGTCTCCGATACTTTTCTTGTACGGAGCATTTAAGGAAACCATTAGGGGAGAAGCAACATAAACTCCCTGGCGACATAAAAAGTATTAACAAACAAAAAAGAAAGGAATGAATTATGGCAAAGTTGTATTCAGAAGCAGTTTACAAAGAAAACAAAGAATTCTACAAGAGAATTATTGACTTCATCAGCTCAAATAAAGATAACCTGGAACACAATCAGGAGGGACAGGAAATTATCTTGGAGCTCAGGAGGAAGATAAATTACCTTGACTTCAAAATTAGAGAAGAACAGAAGAAACAAGAAGAGTCCTCAAAACCATAGGACTCTCGACACAAAATTTTATAAGACAATGACAATATTTAGAAGAAGAAAGAAAAAATTGAGTAGAGCCGAAATTAAGTCGATACTCCTAGAAATTTATCCTACCCGAAATGAGACGGAGGAAAACAGGAAAGAGTATCAAAACTATATAAGGTTACTCAATAAAATGGGGAACGGTTAATCCTAGTACCCATAAACCAAAACTTTAGAGAACAATAACAAACAAATAACGGACAAATTATGGAACTAATTATTTCAATATGGATTTTCTCGGTAGCACTTATACTGAAGGAGATCTTAGTAACATTAGTGATTAGTAATGGTGAGAATTTCTTAGTGAGATTGATCGCCGTGTGTTTAACAATTTGTGTGGCCCCTTTGGCAGCGGCTATGCAAATTAAATATAAATTGGAGGAGATCTAACCAACTCCTCCCGACATAGAATAACAAAAACAATAACAATATGAAAAAAGATGTATTTTTCATCACATTTTTAGTGATGTTTTTCATGCTTACAATTGGCATGAGTGGTATGTTAGGTGGAAATTGTAAATGGTTTAGCCTGGCAGTATTTGTTGTGTGGATCATTCAGATGGTCTCAAACAATTGGAAAGACATTAAAACCTTTCTCAGAGAAGGGATGGGTTACAAATTTTAGAAGAAATTATTGGGAAAGAAATTAAGAACTTTCCCTTTAATTTTCCAGCTGTAGATAGGAAATTAATAAAACCTATCCTGATGAGTCTTAATATATAGACGAAACAGCTTAGTCGCTAACTGTAACTAAAGTTTACGACCTGGACTTTGATTCGAAACAAAATTTTTAATAACATTAACAAATATGAAAAAATAAATTATGGAACAAAAAGAGAACAAAAGTAAATGGGGATGGCTTAAACGACATGCCCTGGAAATTGGATTGGGTGCTGCAGCAATTGGTAGTCTTATTTATGGACTCCAGCAGCATCACAGAGCTTGCGCCATAGACAATGAATTAGGGCGCGTACTAGATGACGAATCGTTCTTGCTAGGACAGGTTCGTGCATATGAGAAACAATTAAAGAAACTGGGACGAGATAACGAAAACCTTAGCTATCAACTTGGGAAAGCAGTCTCAGGAAAATTATGAACAAAAACCTAATGAAAAAATGGAAGAAAAGAGATTTTTTATCGTAGCTAAATTTATGGAGTCTATGATATCGAGCCAACTTGACCGATATACTATAGAGTCTAGCGATTCTAGCATCGAGGAGTTAAGGGGAGCAGGAAATCTCTATAACTCAATCAAAAACAATGCGCTTCGGGGTACCTTAAAGAAAATGGGTATCACCGGGGAAAGAAAAGATGAATTCAAGGCAACACGAGGAGATACTATATTCTCTATTTTCGTTGAAGGCCTTGACAAGAAAGCTTTACGTGATTTTTCAGATTACCCAGAGCTACCGAAAGCTTGTAATCTGATAGTCAAGAAACATGAAGTATTTTAACGATAAAAAAAACAAAACAAAAATGGACAAGAGAAAAGAAATTACGTTCAACCCGGAAGAGCAAGTCGACTTTACGAAACTAGTCGAAACGCTGGATTGGACTAAGGAAATTAATCCCGTCATGTTGGTGAAAACCGTAAATTCCGTGGCAGGATTGAAAGGTGCAAAACAGTACAAAACTAACGAAGTGTCTTTTGGATTACTCCTCAAGAGCTTCGAGAAAAGAGTACGAGATTTTGTTAACATTAGATTTGCGGGGAAAGATCGATTCTATACCAAAAAACCAAATGTAACGGTGGAAGAGATCGTTTATTACGCGAAGACAGGAAAAAAGATGGAACCTAAACCGGAAGTACCAAAGAAAAAGGATTACGAGAAATACTATATCCCTGAAGAAGTACGACCAGAGGAAACAGGAACATCCATCAAAATCAAGAAAAAGAAGAGCTTCCCAGATGATGAGGCTCTCTTGAAGACTTATTACTTACTGGGAGCACTGAAAGAACACTCTGGAAAATGTGAAGCCAAACTTATAATGGAAATCAAGAAAAAGAATGGCTGGAAAAATCAGAGAGCTTGCGGCGGAACTCAGTATACTATATATCAAGAAGCTAATGCAGTTTGTACACAGTTCCTGGATATGAAAGACCCGATTGAAGTGGTACTAAAGAAAACAGTAACCTTCAAGGGCGATCTGGGAATACTGGACTCAAAAATTAGCGACGTTTTCTCTCTTATCGAAAATCCGGAACTTAAGAAAAAGGTAGAGGCAGAAAAACCGAAACCAAAACCGGAAGAACCAAAGGAAGAGAAGGAACCGAAAATTGTACTGGAGAAATCACAACCAGACCTGCCAAAACCAAAAAGCAGAATTATAGTGACATCTCCGGTAGTAGGAAAAAATACATACACCAAAATCGATACTCCTACGTCTTATTACGAAAATACTAAGACAAGATGGAGTAAAGCGTTGTTGGCCGAGGAAATATATCGAGCCGGACAAACAAAAAGAGGTACGTATTTTAGCTACATCGATATACAAAACGGAATAAAGAGACATAGATTCACAGAACTTGGAATCGCCGAACTTAAACAACTTATAGGAGAGATCGGCGAGAAACAATTTAGAGGAATCTGGAAAGTCGAACGAGAAGGTATAGTTATCGGCTCGGAGGTTATGCTCGGCGATCTCTACTTTAAATATGAGGCGTCCAAAATAACCGAAACTATCTTTATTCGCTTACACATGACACTCTCGGAGATACAATCCAGATTTCCCGACCTCTCAGTTAAAGTAGCGTCGGAAATATCGGAGGCAGACAATATCTATAGTATCGAAGCAAACCGTTCTGAAGCATGCGAAAGAGCACTAGCAAAATTGTTCTGGTGTATGCGTGACGGAGAGAAGATCTTAGAGAACCCGAATAATTGGACTATCAAACGAATCGAAACAGTCCAAGAAAAATTAGGACTAACCCGAGTGTATTAGAGTAAGAAAATCTAAAAAGAAAGAAGAGTATAGAATTTTTATATCTATACTCTTTTTTTGCTCCCTTACCGTTTTCCGAGAATTTCAAAACCATTTACCCAGACACCTTCTTCTAATGCTCTAGTCGACTTAAGTACAAAATATTCTTGAAGATCTGAAGCTTTAGCCGTTTTATTGTAATTATAGTTCAGATAAATTTCTTTTAGGGTAGATTTAATAGAGGATTTACCATATTTTTCTCCTACCTTGAATGTCTCATAAATCTTAGATATCATTCCATTATCTACATCTACTCCGGAATGAATTTTTAACCACTCACTCTTAATTCTAGATTCTTGAAAACTATTAGCCTTTATTCTTTCAGGTCCTAGTAAACGATAATAATCCTCGTATTTTGAAGGAATTTGGGCTAGAAAGTTATTAATATCCTCTTCGGTTATATTTTCTATCTTACTATCAAGCATAACTAAATATTTAAATTTTTCTTTAACTGAACTTAAACTATTAAACTCTTTTATTGCAATATATACTTTATCTGTAGTTTTTATAAAATTATTCATTAATAAATTAATACCTGATGTTATTTCTTCAGCTGGTATTGAATACTTATTGCTGACATAACTAATATGTTTACTTTCTGGTATTAAATATAACTCTTTTTCTATTTCTTTCTTTTTATTAACTCTTTCTAAAAGATCAGAAATAGGGTCGCAAAAATTATTATAAATATACTCCACAAGAAATCTATTTACCTATTGTTTTCTTATATATTTTGATGGCTAAATTGGATTTATTTCTTTCAATGATTCTCTGAGTTTTTCTAATGTATCATTCTCTTTGAAAAACTTTAGTATATCTTCTGTATAACTTATCCACTCATCCTTATAAACTACCTTATCTTTGAAATATTTCTTAAGTTTGGTTTCATCCTCTAAAGTCCCTTCATCATAAATTTTAAGTACAATTAAGTGGTGACAATAACACTCATAAGTACTTAATCTCTTTTCCCAATTCTAAGTATAACCTATCTTAATAACTTCACACAAATTATGCTCTTTATCATATTGAGCAGTCTAAATTATATACACCATAATACAAAAATTAAAATTAGAGAAAGTAAAGGAGTATTTCATCCTTTACTTTCATTTATCTTTTTCCTAATATTTCGAATCCATGGATCCACTTACCTGAATCTAAAAGTTTAATTCCTTTTATAATAAAATATTCTGATAAGTCCGAAGCTTTCGCTGTTCTTTCAAAATTATATCTCCCATAAATTTCTTTTAGGATTTGTTTTATTTCAGATTTACCATACTTCTTCGATACACTAAAAGTACTATAAATTTCTGATATCATTTCATCCTCTACCTTTACCTCCGAATGCATTTTTATCCACTCTTTTCTTAGTTCTGATTCGTGATAACTGTTTGCTTTGATTCTGTCCGGACCTAATAGATAATAATAATCTCCATACTTACCAGGAATCATTGAAATAAAAGTCTTAATATCTCTTTCAGTTACTCCTGATGTTTCTGTAGTATACTTAACCAAAAATTTAAGTTTCTCTGTTGTTGTCTTAACTTCATTAAATTGTTCTACTACCTGAGAAATATTATTATCTTCATAGTTCATACCTTCATCTCGCAAAGTTGAAAATACAGAAAATCTATCCTTATAATCAATCTGTTGTACTTCGAACGTTCTCATCTCCGATACAAGAACTAGATTATTGAAGACAGGTTTAAGACTCTTTCCTGCGTGATGATTGACAGAAACATAATCATCCTTGTAATAATTATGCTTAGCTACAAACTCATAATTCTTTGCTAAATCTGCCTTTTCTTCTAGAGATCCCTTTTCATAAACATTCAAGAGATTTTGAGTACTCTTTATTTTTTCGGCTAGTATATTATCAAACTCTTCCTTGGTAAATGAATTCTTTCCTGTCAGAGTTTTCACATATAAGTTAGCCGAGTTCTTCCAAGGGTTCTCATCTAGTCTTTGTCTACCTAATATTTGCTCCAGATCTATCCCAATATCTACAGCTAAGCACTCTATATTAGCATCACTGAATATAAAGGTTCTTGCATTCGTACTATAGAAATCCGCTCCGAGATATACAGTTCGAGTGCAGAAAGTAAACATCTTATGCTTTTCGCCTCTTCCTGGGATTCTACCGATAACATCATAACCTCTCGGAAGACTTAACGGTTTTTCAAATCCCTCACTTTCTCTTCGTAAGACTTCATTAAATGCTTTCTTTACCTCTTTGCTGTTTTCTTCCGTCCGAGCACAAAGTACATTACACTCTTCAACATGTAAGTTATTTGAACGGATGACCTGACAAATATTAGATACAGAATTCATGAAAATTACAGCTTCATGAGATTCTATAATACCTCCTGTTCCTGAATCTAAGCGCTGTTCAAAATTACCCTTCTTATAGTTCTGAATAACTTGACCTGCTTCCTCATTAAGAGATCGTTTTGTAAACTTAATCTCTAATTGTGGTCTCTTTACTCTCCCAGGATCTTTTGTTATCCAGTCAAATTCAAGGTAAGGAAGATTTTTAAATTCATCCAACATTTCTAGGTACTTATCTAACATAGGAGTAGCTGAAACGAAACATAACTTCTGTACGTCTCTAAGATAGTAAAGTAGCTCCATCTCCGTTGAACTCTTGAAGCGTGAATCTATGAAAATCGACTGGAACTCATCAACTACAACCTGAAATCCCTGAAAAATTCCCATCTCCTGCAAAGTTTCCTTGACGTGACGGAATGAATCATATGTTACCAGGATTTTACAAGGTTTACGTCCCTCCGAAAATCTCTTCCTACAATAATCTCGAATATCTCCTTTCATCTTAGAGATACCGGATTTTATTTCTTCATCTGAAAGTTTAGGCGGCTCTTTCTGTTTGCCTTTCTTTCTGCTATCACTTATATTTCGTTCATAATCTACGATAGCACCAAATTCATTCTTAACATAAAGTACATCTTCTTTATGCTGATCCTCTTTATTTTCTAAGAGGAACTTACGAGGGCTTAGGAGAATTATGTTCTGTTGATTCCTTAAGCAATATTCTGTAAATCCACATCCCGTAAGTACTTTATTCAAAATATGAGGGAAGGCATAATCATTCAAATTATATCCATCCCATTCTGTTATATACCTAACTCCAGCAGGTATTTCTAATCTTTTCTTATCCATAATATTAATAATTTTAAGTTAGTTTCGAGTTTCCTTTTCTCGTTCATTTCATGGATAAGGGTTTCAGGTGCAGTTAGGAGCATTTTCCCAATTTGAACATAACAGAATCGATATACCTAATATAAGTATTCTGATAGAAATTTTGGGAAAAAATAAATGAAACTTTGACTATCGATAAAGCCGAAACCTCGTGAAACTCAGTTCCGACTTCATCTCAGTATTTCTTCCGATATCCCTTCGGCCGAGCCTCAGGATATATCTCCAGAAATTAAGGTATCAAGGAAAATATAATATGTTGCCGATCGCTTCGCGTCGGCAAATAATATTAAAAAACTTATAGTATCTTGTTCTTTCTGTCCAAGAAAGAACAAGGGAACCCGACCTGGAGTGACAAAGGAACGTAAGGTCGGGGTCGGTTCATGTCCGGTACCTAAGCTATTCCCCTTCTATATTCGTCGCTCGCAAGTCTCGCTCCAGAATATACAGAAACCTAGCTTAAAAGAGGATAACCTGGGAAACTCCTAACTGCTTGGCGTTTTCACTTCTGCGCTATGAAGGGGACCTAAAACGTGGGAGCAAAAAAAAAATTCATCAGAGAGGAACTAGATAAATCCGGTTCTTCCTGACATACCAATACTTTAAGATGTTGTTCATTCTCAGGGTTATAATTCCCATCAACTACTAACCCATCAAATTTTTCAGCCCCCGATTAGTCACATCTTTAGTGCTCTAGACCTCAGTACTACGTTGAAGTTGGGGGATTCACTAAGGATTGGGAGGATATGTATCTAAGAAACTAGTACGATCGGATATCTTTTTCTTTTCGGTTAATATCTAAAAATAATAATCTTTAATTTAACATATTATTTTCCTACTCTAAGATATCCGCAAAACATCAATATTATTTATAAAATACTATCTTTCATTATTGGCCTATCCTCCTCCATATATAAAGTTTTGAGGTCCCGTCGTTTCCCTTATAGATGATGAAAGTAGATTTTTATTTAGAGACCAGAAAGAGTTTAGATCTAGGTATTACAAGAAAAGTTTATACGGGAAACCTACTACAGAGAATTTTTAGGATCGGCCCGTATCGAGAAGAGAAAATATTTGATCCGATGAAAGGTATATTTACAAGATCCGATTCCTTAGAGATTTCGGTTCTGGTATATTCGAAGGAGTGGGAATGGATTGATACTTTATACTACGGAAACAAGAACGTCGAAGATTCTCATATACGTCTTTTACATCTTGTCTCGGAGGAAGCGTATCGAGTAGAGATTGATTTGAAGTACCTATCGATGTCCTATAAATATCTCGTCTTTGTTGCTCATAGTAAGAAGAAAAATGAGTCCGAGCAAGTTAGATTGGGAACAGAGGTAAGGTATGATTCTAGGAAGGAGCCACTGACAATTTTCCTAGACTTAACCGATAATGAGTGGCAGATAGTTGGATACTTAGAGAATAACGGAAAGAATTCAAGGTTCATCGAGACGTGGGAAAAGTGGTCAAAACTGGAAACCGGAACCCTTTTAGACATAGAAAAACAATTTAAGGATGAGAAATAATCTATACAAGAGATATCCAGAGCCTCGACAGATAACAGATTTGAGTGTAGGAGATTTAGTATGGGCAGTCGAGTATAGTAAACACCCAAACATCGGAAAGTATAAATTAAAAAGGATCAGAAACTCGAAGGATAATGATTTCTTCTTATACGAGCTAGAGTTGATTAAAGATTATTCGATAGAAGGACCTGGTTGGAGAAGATATTCATGTTGGTGGTGGAAGGATAATGATTTTCAGGTAACACTAAGCCAATATCCGGAAGGAGCCAAGATAGTATGTACAAAGAAATACAGGAGGATACGATTCTTTTCCGACGAGACAGTGATGAAACATTCGGTTAGATCGTATATAGTTCGTCAAAAGAGAAATCAGATTGGATGTATAAAAAAACTCCAGAGAAATATTGATTACCTGGAGGAATTTGAAGGAAAAATAATATGAACGTACAAGATACTATCAGACGAATGCTTCTATTATATCCGGGAATTACTTTAAATGCCCTAGATGCCTATGATCATTTATTCTGTGTTAACGGAAATGGTTATGAGTGGAAGAATGGAGAGCTAGTAGAATTATTTACCGAGGATCCAGATAAAGTTCCGACACTAAAGGAAGCAGTTGGACGAGTTCTGAGATACAAGTTACTAGAGAATACGGTGGTTTGTAGATTAGAGGCAGCCGTATTTGCATTACGATCAGAGGATACAGAAGAAAACTTAATCGAGTATAATAAGAAACTTTATAGTAGCTTGAACGAGGATATATCTTTGATCCTACGTGTCTCTGAAAGAATGGTAGACTTAGAACCTCATCAGAAAGAAAATTATCCAGAGGTTAGACATTTTTATGGGTTTGGATATTACGGATTATCAAACTATTCTAAGCTTTGTTGCCTTCCAGATGACATTACTTCAGATTGGCTTTCCGCAGCAGAGTGGATGTTTGAGTTTATAAAAGGTCATCCAGAATTATGGCACCCTCAAGATGAAGATTGGTTTCCGAAGATAGGGAAACGAATTGGTGAATTAAAAAGACGATGATGTTTTGTTAATTTGAAATTGTTTAAACGATTAGATTGAATAATATTGAATCGTTTGAAAAAGTTGAGATTGGTACTATAATTAAAAAGAAATAAAGGTAGAACAATTAAAACGTTCTACCTTATTTTTATCCTACTACCAAAAATATATAATCCCATAAATAATGTTACCCTATTTATAATTCATCTAGTAATATTCCATTGTGTTCTATTATTGTAAGAGTAACACTATCATATCTATATTCCATAGTACCAAACTACAATATAAAGAGTATTTTTGGAAGAAACTATAGTTAAATAGCAAATAATTTCAGAGATGAATATTCGCCCAGAACAAAAAGGAAACACTATCTCTAGTGTTTCCTTAAAATCAAATTATTTATTATTCCTATTCTGGATTTTCTGGTTCTGGAAAATACTCCTAGTAAGGTTCCCAGTCTATAGTGTCTTTAATTTGCCAGCCATCATTAAGACAAGTATTTATATAAGAGAAAGCTAAGTTATAAAACTCATCTAAGTCTTCTATAGTTTCAAATATATAATATACAGGATTTTTATTTTCATCCTCTCCTAATTTAAATCTAAGCGGAAGAACTGATTCACCATATTTCTCAGCCATTCTTTGAGCTTCTGAAAAATTTCTTTGGTTTTCAGGAGATAGATATACATTTATATCTTTCCAAACGAATCCAGTAAGAATATTATAATCTGTTCTAATATTTATATCATCAATAATGGCATCTTTTACAAGTTGAAAATTGATAGAGTTTATCTATTTCTTGTAAAAATATATTTCATACCATTCATATATATTGGTTTTTTCTACTTGTTTTAAATCATAACCAATAATAATTCTGCTCTCATCTTCGCTAATATAAGCAAAGTCGTCTATTTGACCTGATACTTTTCTCATGATTTTTAGAATTTAATGTATAAAAGAATTTTCTATCTACTATTTTTGTCATATCAACATTAAATACGCCAAGCCTTAAATACTCTTTCTTTAGAAATAGCTTTCGTCTAATATTGAATGATGCCGTATGCTAAAATATTCCTAAATATGAATTAACGCTTCTAATAACTTTCTATGGCTTTTTAAAATCTAAAAGATCTAATTTCTATTCAATACGACTTAGGGTTTTTCGCGAAGTATAAATTCTATAAGGTTTTATAAATACTCCTAAAAATTCTATACCTTTATGTACTTCACTAATTCTTAATTTTCCTAAGTGTAAATCCAATCCTAATTCGTTCTTTAAGAAATCTTTAATCATAGGTACTTGTTTTAATAGATAAGATTTACTATGACTAATTATAATAGCATCATCTACATATCTACCATAATTTTTACATTTCAATGAACGTTTTATAAATTGATCTAGAGGATTTAAATAAACATTAGAAAATAATTGAGAAGTTAAATTTCCTATTGGCAATCCTAATCCATCTTTAAGTTTTAACATGGATTTTTCCGGATCTAAACTATCCCAATCAGATAAATTTCCTAACATAATACAATTTATTCTAGGATCTACCGAAATAATTTCTTTTGTTAGCCAATATATAAAATTCATATCTAAAATATCCTACCATTGAGTTGAGGAATGTTTATTGATACGGTGTGTAGACATTTTTCTCAAGGTATTGATTGCAATTGTTAGTAGTTTATTTCTAACAATATGCATAAAATAGCCACGAATATCAAGATGTAGTCCATAACACTTTCTCTACCAATTTTGTGATTCTTTTCTGCAGAAAGTTGTTATTCTATTGATACCATAATGAGTTCCGCGCTCTTTAATACAGCTATATGAGTCCTAAATAAATGTTCTCTCAAATAGCTAATGAGTATAATTAAAGTATAAATGATGAACAATTCTATCTTTAAATCTAGCAGCAAATATTTCACGTTTTTTAGGATAATCTATAATAAAACACTTTGATGGAAGTGGTTTATAGTTTCTATTTAATAGTTCATCACAAAGATTCTCCATATTATCTTTTAAGTTTGATTCCCACTATTTAACATAAGATCTTTTAGTCTTATGGCGTCGGGCATCATAATATGCAGAATATAGATCAATTAATAACTAATTTCTGGTTATTATCATATTACAATAATAGTTCGAAGTTGAGTGCTGAACTGGCCTAACCGTTAAGCCGTTGAACCGATTGTTGTTGTTCTAAGGATTAACACCACCTGAGTTGAAGTTCAAGTTCTTACCATTAGTAGCAGAATTGAGAGTGGAAGACCAGTAGTTACCGTTCGTAGTACGATTGTTCCAAGAAGTCTGGTTACCGTTACCAGAGCAAGCAAAGAATCTTTCGGATATATCCTTTTACGAAAAGAAGAAGGGATTAATTTAATAAAACCATCTAATATCTTTAATTTTTCCCGCACTATTTATTATAATTAGTGAAGGACGTATATCCTATGAACTTCCTTTCGAACTAACCTAAATTTAAAATAATATAGATATCTATTTCTATAGTTTTCTAATAAATTCCCAAGCATCTAATGGGGAAGATTCTACCAAAGAAAATGAAAGAATACTACCAACAATGTCAGTTATCCTAGTAATCCGTGGACCTATTTCCTAAATTTCATGATCTTCTCTTTTAGATTTCTTATTATCCAAAATAGGTAACTAATTTTTCCATTTATCTATAGAATTTCTAATATTATCAAAATTCTACTATAGATATTCTTCGGGTAATGGAATATGTACATCTATCTAATTTTCGGAAATAGGTTTAAATACAACAGAGTCATCACTAGGTATATATTTCTATATTGAAGTTACAGGAAACCCTACCCAAGCTTCAACATAACCATCTTTCAATTTCTTAGCTGATATTTTTAAAGGAGTATTAATAGCTTCACCTATTGGAAAAGTAGTCATTAACCAAGCACTCCAATCATGTGCTCTATAAAAATTACCTTCTTTTATTAGGTGAATAATTCCAAATTGATCTGGCTATTTTCTATTATTCTCAATGTCAATAATTTCTGTTATTGTCATATACTATTATATATTATTATTTAATTTTATAGAATTTGTGCCTTGTACCACGCTCTTTGAGAGAGCGGGTTTGTGGCACAAATTTGGTTTGGTGGTTAATAGGTTGGTAGAGGAAGTTACTGAACTGGCCTAACCGTAAAGCCGAGGAACCGAACGTTGTAGTGCTAAGGATAAACACCACCTGAGTAGAAGTACAAGAACTCACCAAAAGTAGCAGAATAGAGAGTGGAAGACCAGTAGTTACCGTAGGTAGTACGATTGCTCCAAGAAGTCTGGTAACCGCTACCAGAGCAAGCAAAGAATAACCTATTACTATTATTTTTAGATTTTAAATAGATACCTACAATACCATTAACAGTAACAAGTTTATTAGCTGTAGATGTAGGAATTACAGATCCATCTGGATTAATAAAATCACAATTATCTATTAATTCTTGGAATTCTGTAGCAGTAGGCATACGCCAAGGTGCGCCACAATTTGCTCTAGCTGCATCATAAGTTGCACTTACTGGAATATCTCCAGTTAATGAATGTCCTGTAGTAGAAACATAAGGTGCGCCATCATTACTAGTTCCCCAATCATAACTAAAAGCAGACTCTGACGTTGGATTATGCCCCTAAACATTACCCCAACTAAAAAAACTGCATTCATATTGATATTCTGACGCTGCAAATTTATTAGGTCTAGTAACATCAATATTCATTTTTGCCCATTTTACTCCAGATGGTAGACCCATATCAACAGCTATCGGATTATATTTCCAGACTACATTTACTGATCTTGTAGTTTGACCTGCAGTAAATGTCTAATTAGCAGGAGAATCATACCCATCCCATGAACCAGCAATAACAGAATAAGAAGTACTGTATGCGATGTTTGTAGTAATTATTCCAGTAGCATCTAATGTATATTGAGTACCATAAACTGTTACCTTTTGTCCTGCTACAGAAGAACCATTGCTAGCTGAACAATTAACAGTTACTACTTCAGTCTAATATTGAAATTCTAAATTTCTATTACGACCTGTTCTAGAATCATAAGTAATAGAACTAGGTGTCTTATATCCGGTAATAGACCCAACAGAAATAGTATAGTTTACAGGAACAGGTATCTCAAAGCTTATATCTGTTCCATCCCAAGTTGTATTAAGTAAAATTGTAGATTCTGTGTTGTCTGTAATAGTAATAGTAGCACCAATTAAATCAGAATCATAGGAAGAGGAGCTTTGATTTGTAACTAGACTTATATTTACAAGCTCTCCAGCAGACATACTTCCGCCCAGAACTGATGCCAAATTTTCAGTTGTAGCACTTCCGAGGTCATATGGATCGAGTGAAGTACCGTCTCCGGAGATCACAGGAACGCTAGTAATAGAAGTTCCTTTATCATTAGTCATCAGGATTTCACCTAATGTATTACGGATAGCTTCTGTGAAGTTACTTTTAGAGATTTTCTGATAATTTCCATTAGTATCTTCCAGGAGCACGTAGTCAGTGGAACCAGCATCCGTTACGGTTCCTTCGTCGGCTAGTTTTTTATCTCTTATATCATAGCCATTAATTTTCGCGAGTTCTGCCATAAATTAATCCTCCTTTATGATTTTATAGTCTTCGAGTGTAGTTACAGGTCTTACTTTCATCATAGTTTTTTTACTTTTCCAGAAAGCGAATTCTCCTGTACCAATATTAAGAGACCAAGCATAATTGTTATTAAATTTAGATGAAGTCCAATAGTATTCATCTTCTATTATTGTTCCTCCTACTTTTTTAAGGGCTTCATTTATTTCGTTTTTACAGCTTTGGATATATGACATTTCTCCGCCGCTAGGAAGCCAATAATTATCTCCGTAGGTTTTACAATACATAACAGCTCCATCATTTATTTGTGTTTCGTGTTCCAGAAGCCAATTAGTTCTCCATTGTCCATCAAGATTTTTCATGGTAGGATTTTTATAATTTTGTCTGGAAGGTGCTGTTTCTGGTATATCGTTGGGTCCTATTCCGAAGGTTTTATTTTCTTCATTCAGTGCAATTAGGAGTTTAATACCTAGTTGTTCATCATAAAGAGCTACACCATCGACTGCATAGCTTCTTTTATATTTCCCGAACTTACTTACCTCGACAGCAATTTTTTCTGAGGGTTTAGTTTTTTTATGTAGAGCTATTAGTATACATATTGGATTTTTCTCAATTCTTTCTTCTTCCCCCAGTTTTTTAATAAGTTCTTCGTTATAAGCCATAATTTATTTACTTAAGTATAGGTAAGATTTTATCCTACCTATACTATATTTTTAAAAATTAGCTTCATAATAACTTTTGCCTTCTACCTGTGTGAATTCTGGATTTTTAGCTGCATCGATGTTAGTTCTAGCTTGTGATTTTTGTGCATCGCTAAAAGAGGTTTCATCGGTGCTTACCAGTTTTCTATATCTGGTTTGAAGACTTACCCCATCTTGATCTAGAACAGCATCATCTTTAGTATACGGGAAGATATTGGTTTTGTCGTAGCTAGTAATATACTTTTTAGTGCCAGAGCTTCCATATCCTGTATCGTGTATGAATGCGTTTTCAGTTAGATCTACAGGTGAGTAAATTCTCCAATAGGCTTCATTATTATCGATATCGTAGAGTTCGTAGTATACATAGTAATTAGTATCTTCGAGTCCTACGATAGTATCTTTAACTCTCACTCTATCTCCCAATTTAAAGTTGATAGTTTCTCCTTTATCATTAACAAACGTAAGTGTATCTCTGGTAGGTTTAGAATCAAGAGAGACAACATATCCTATAAGTTGGTCGATTTCCTCTTTATTATATATGAATTCGGATATTTCTTCTTTAGTATAGCAGTCGAAGATACTATAATATTTAAAATATCCGTAAATGTCGATATTCTCAATAGGTTTAGTATTATAGCTATCAATTATTATGGTGCTATTACTTACTAATGGTCCGCCTTGTAGTTTACCACCTATGAAGTTAAGTATACAGCCGCTTGGAATTTGTATACCAACATCGACAACAGTATAATCATATTGAATATAGTATACTGTATTTTCTTTGAGGAACATAGACTGGGTAAGAAGATTTACTCCATCTACTATATTTTTCCTAATATAAACACGTCCAAGTCCTGAATATACTAAGGGATTATAATCTTTATCTTTAAACTTTAGAACCGAATCTTTATCTGTAAGATCTTCCTCATCGGCTGCATTAGTAACGTCACCTTCTACAATAGTTGGTTCAATTTCATCAATTCTTCTATTAAGTTCTTCTCTAAATTCGATCAGAGCGTCATTAACTGCGTTTTGTGACATTACTTCAACGGTAGATGTTCCAAGACCTTGTACTACGCTAGAAGGTACTTGATTCCAGTCATTAGGATCATCTGACCATTGTGAACTAACCAAGATATAGGTATTAAACTTATCTTTAGTTCTTTCAAGGAAGATTAATTTTATACCGCCACATTTTTCCGAATCTCTGAGATGAGCACCAAGTACAGAGATAGCTAGATCAAGAGTATATACTGTTCCATCATCAATTCCTTCTGTAGGAAATAATTCAGATACATTATATTCTTTAATCATGTCAGTAACGGAAGCTGCTACAGAAGGATGTACGATAGCATCTGTAGTTGAGGCGGGAAATATAGTGCTTCCGTTCTTAGTAAGTTTATGTATTGCTGACATAGTATAATGTATAAATTTGGAGATACCCAGAGTTTATATTCTTATCTGAAGAGCCCCGGGTATTTCCAATATTTTTATTTAGGACTCTACACTTAGAAAGTCATCTCGTAATAAGATTCTTGTATGTAATAAGTTTTTCCGGATGCTGGAGTTGTATCTTCTGTTAGTACATAAGATCCATCTACAAGTTCATACCACCCTTCAGAAGCAGGATTTTTACCAGTAGTATCAGTAACTGCGGTATAAACATGAGTATAAGTAGCTACAACGCTGCTGCTATCCCAGTAAGGTGCAGTACCTGTTCCTGAAGATTTAAGAACTTGTCCTGCCGTACCTGAAGTAACAGGTGCATACAAAGAAGCGGTATCTGCTGCTTTAGAGGTTCCATTCAATGTAATAGCTGTACCTCCTGCATAATCAGAGCATTCAGAAAAAGTTCCGGCAGCTGAGGTATATACTGGTTTAGTAGTACTTCCGAGTATTGAGACAGTACCTTGTTTATTATTCCAAGTATATTTTTCTCCGGTAGTTACTAAAGAAGTAGTTGTGCCTCCGGAAATAGCTGTTTCATTGCCTATTGTAGATGCACCGATAGTTATAGCGCCACTTTCTATTTTAGCGTCTGTAATTCCATATCCAGAAATAGTAGTCGGCGTTCCAGATGTAATTTTACTCCAAGATAAATTAGGAATATCTGTAGCGGCTAATGTTTTATCAACCACTGAGGTAACGTGTCCCAGTCCATCTACAGTTATACTACCAAGTGCATGTCCATCTGTAGTAGTAATTGTAGTTGCTGTATTTGTCGGGTGTGAATATATAATATTCGAACCACTAGATGGTGTTATTGTCAGGGTAGTGCCTGAAACAGATGCGTTAGTAAGTATTGTACTGGGAATTGCATCTCTAACAGATTTACCTGTGACTGGTTTAGTAGTATTCGCCGAGTCTACGTTACCATAATCAAGTTCGATAGTTCCTGTTGTATTTTTTAATCCTTCACCATATTTAGGATTAGCACCAGAAACGACCCAGCCTCTAGAGTAGCTAGTTCCGCCTACCGTAATAGAGGAGGAACTAGCATTTGCTCTATAGGTCAGTAATAGTTCTGCATTATCTTGAACCGGGGTATCACTTTTAGTAAGAGGTACTCCATATCTATACCAGACAGGGAGATTACCTAGACTGTTTACATTGAGGGTATTGTAAGAAGTAGTAGCTGCGAGTTGTCCTACTTTTACTTTAATAGATAATCCTTCTGAGATTTCTGTGATACCATCAATTGAGGCAGTCCAGGTACCAGCTACTTCACTGGAATTTTCCCCCTGGTATATAGGTCGATTTGAAAATGTAAAACTATTAGATCTTGTATAAATTCTTAATTTATCTAGAATGAAACAAATATCATCAATGCCAACTTCTCCATTTTGCCGAGCAGTTTCAAAAGTACTATTATGTATAAACCATCTATATCGTTTCATTTTCTAGATAATTAATTAATGTTTAGGGCTCTGGTTCAGCGTTATAAACTACCCAGTCAAACATAGCCTCGAGCTTACCAATTGCAGTCTGCAGGCTATCGCTATTAGAAATAGCAGCAGCTACAGAACTGGGCTTGCTATAAGGATTAGAAACTGTACCCATAGCAGTAACCTCGTCTGCAGAGTGGGTGTGAACAGCCTCGGCTGCACCAATAGCAGAAGGAGTTACAGTAACGCTCAGGTCAGCAGAACCGTCGAAGGTCTGAGCTGTACCAGCAGCACCAAGGGTAATAGACAGATCGTGACCAACCTGATCAGCTGTGCCAGCGGTAGAGGGCTTACCGATAGAAATAGTCTGAGGAGAACCAGTTGAAGAATTCTCACCATCAACGTCTTCAGTTACAGTAAAGCTACCATCTGTACCAGAAGCAAAGGTATACTTGTGGTCATCGAATACACCAGTAGAAGGAACGCTCTTACCAAGTGTCAAACCAGAGTCAGCGATGATCTTACCTGTTGTACCATTGAAGATAGCAACGTTGCCATCTACAGCACTAGCAGGACCAGTAACGGCACCATTGATATTTGTCTGAACTACAGTCCAGTCAGAATTAGAAGCAACTGTACCAGTAGCCTTACAAACGATCATGTCACCAACTTCGCAAACTTGACCAGCATATGTACCAGCCTCAGCTACGATGTAAGTCCAACCAAGAGTGTGGTTAGCGGGCAGACCATCAGTTGTGTTAACAGTTCCCTTAAATACGAGAGCGTCGGCAGCAGCCAGAACGTCGTTGATCTCAGCCTTTACGAAAGCTGTGGTAGCGATTTGAGTTGTGTTAGTACCAAGAGCTGCGGTAGGAGCAATAGGTGTGCCAGTGAACTCAGGGCTTGTGAACATTGTAGCCTTGCTCTCATTGTCAACATTACCCAAACCAACGTCACCCTTTGTAACAGTTACGTCTGCGCTAAGTTCATGACCATTAACGGTTCTTGTATTAGGAACGGCATTGTCAGCCTTGGTACCCTGAGCAGCAGTAGCATAAGCACTTGTCTCAGTGAAAGCTGCACTACCAAGACCAGCAACAGCAACCTCAGTACCGTTCAGAGAGATAGTACCATTGGTAGTACCTGTAGTAGCAACCAACTTAATGGTAACACCGCTAGCACCAACGGTAACATCAAGTACTTCACCTGTCTCTGAGCTCTCGGTAATAGTCAGAGTACCTTCGGCAGCGCTAGAACGGTATGTATTTGTACCGTCAGATACATAACCAAACTCCTTACGGTTATAAACGGCAGAAAGCTTCTCAGCATCAGCTGCGCTCAAGCCATAGTAAACACCATTATGATAAATCTGGTTTGTGCTCTTAATAAGAACGAGGTGTCTGTTAGTAATGTTACCAGCATCGAGCTGTGCGTCAAAAACTGCCTTAGTTGAACATTCAACAAAAATTCTTAAATCAGCCATAAGATTTAATTATAAATTATAAATTGTAATGAATCTGCAACTAAATTTTTAGCTGCATTAATCGTGTCTTGACTTGACTGGTCTCCTGATGTACCTATCAAGTCTTGTTTTGCCTCATTGATCTGAAATTTAACAGATCCTTCTCTATCCACATCACCATCTAGTCTATCTACAATCTAAATAAGTTCATTTACTTTTTCTGGTTGTAGTGGAGCTATTAGGTCATCAACTTCTTGTTTGTTATAGTAATTTTCTTGTAGGTCACTTACTTTAACAAGAAGATCAGATTTAATAACTTCTTCTAAGACTGTTTCTTGAAAAACGGAGACTGATAAACTTCTTGGATTATCGGTTCCATCATAAGCCGGGACTAGTACTGATGGGGATACCTCTATTTTCTCAAGAGGTGAGGCTTCTGAAATTTTTTTACTTCTAAGCATTTTAACCCCAAAGTATTCCAGGTTGATCTTCAAGAGCTCTAAGTCTTTCCAAAGTTTCTTCTAGGATAGTTGTCAGTGTCTTTAAACTTCTAGGATCAACAATGGCGTCAGTTGTAGTCACAGGAAATACTGGTATTCCTGCTCGTTTTAATGTAAATAGTTTTGCTGCCATCTTTTTAATTATTAAGATTAATTTAAAATAATGCTTGGATCAGAAACTTCTTCAGACTCTATATAGTCTATTAAGCTTATAGTTTCTGGATGTTTCTTCTCTTCGCTTATAATCCAAGAGGTTCCATCCCAAGTATAGTAATTGGCAGGAAAACTTGTTCCAACATAAGCCCAGTTTCCGATTTCTGGATTAGGGCAAAATGTTCTGAGGTTTTCTAGGCTTAAGAAGAAACCTAGAGCTAGTGACAATTCTTTATTACCAGACTCAATAGCTTCATTTATAGCATTAAAATTGCTATTAATGTCACTAGCAGCTTTACCCCATGTCGTTACTTTCTAAATAGCTTTTAAGTCCATAATTATAAAATAAAACAAAAAGTACTTGATAATATTTTCTCTTTTCCCTCATTATCAGCGAAATGCATATTAATATTGAAAAGATCTCCCTCAACTGGTACTCGTCTATATGGCTTATTATTAATAATTCTTTTATAATAAGTGCTATCTATATTCCAGCTAAGATAAGGTGTTGTGAAATGTTTAGTTATATTATCATTACTTTTTATTGTTGCGGATATAAAATGTTCTGTCTGTCCTATATTAAATTCCCAGAGATAAGGATCAGTAATTGTTTGTTCAAGCAATTCTACATCATCACCTACGAGTAAACTTTTAAGACGGACAGTATAAGTTACATCATCTGGGTCAATAAGTTTAATTCCATTGTTATATGTTCTCCAGTCTCCTCCATGATTATCTGTATAAATCCATGTAGCTCTAGGTCTAAATAGATATTCGATAGGATAATCAAGAATAACGGAGTTTGTATATAATTCTTTTATATCAAGGGTTTCATCTCCAGCGGTATAGCCAGTAGAAATCCATTCTCCGTTAGTATCATCGAAAATATAGATGACTCCTGGAAATTCCTCTCCAATTAATGCCCATGTTCCTTCACCAGGATTAGGGAATAGTTCATAGAGTCGAGAGACACTTGGAAATAAACCTTTACAGCGTTCGGATCTAAAATCGAACTCATTGATTATATCATTAAGTATAGTAAAATTACGATTAATATCATCAACAGAGTTAGTCCATTCGCCGATTCTAGAAATATTTTTTAGATTTTCTCTCATTTTTATTCTCTGTTAAGGTCATCTAAGAATCCGCCAAGAGGTATAGTTTCTTCAGATTCTATATATTTCTCCTAGGATACTGGTGGCATATATTTTTCATTGAGTTTATACCAAAAGTTATTTCTCACAACATATACCCAGAATTCTATTTTCGATTCAGGAGTTTGGTCGTCTCCTATAACAAATGCAAAATCTCCACTTACAGGATTTGGGAATTTAGTTTTAAGCTCAGACTCATTAATAAATACTCCTTTGTGGTGTATATTAGTAATTCCAACTTTACCATATTTATTGGTAGTAACACTGAGCTTATTAAAATTATAGTTTAGGTAATTAGCTATTGAACTCCAATAACCTTCCCCAATAGTATTTAATTTCATATGTTTTATTTTTATTTAGAAAGTCACGTAGAGATTTTATTTCCCTACATGACTTTTCTAGATTAGTACCAATAATATGTAGAGTTATCTAATGTCTGACTTACTTTTACTAGGTATCCATCATGAAATCTGAGACAAAGATGTGTTATCTCTGAATTTATTTCATTACCAACCCAGATTTTATAAGAAACATCTGATCTATCAACTAATCTTCCATCTTGAAATTCTAATTCAGTGTAGTTAGTACCATCTTCTTCATAGAATTTTATATTAGTTGGGAGATCATCATATTTTTCGACATCAAGTATACCACAATTGAATTTTACGCTAATAAATTCTGAACCATCAAAGCAGGGTATATTTCCAGAGATAGAATCGAAAGATCTCATTTGATTTCCGCTATAGTCTAGATGTTCTCCTTTAAACTTACCAACTGCATAAAGATCTGTCATTATTGTTTTATAGTTAAACGTAATAATGAGTCTAGTTAGTTTTTGTAATTCTGTATAGCTAATTCGATCTAGGTAATTAGGATTTCTCATTACCTCGACTATCAGATCTTGTGCTTTTTCATAAGTAGAACCAGACCAAAACATTATATCTTCTGGAGAGCTAAAAATACCAGACAGACCACCATAAATAGATTCTACCTGATCATTAGCAATATCACCAACTTTTATCTAGTTCTTCAGGAAAAGACTAGATACAGTTCCATCTAGTGAATATTCTTTAAATGCTGTTTTTAGGAATTCGTAACTATTAGCAATATCAGCAACAGGATCAGTGTCTTTAAAACTAGGAGACCAGGTAGTAGGAACTAATCCAGACTCTAGCTTAACTTCACATAGATAACCTGGTCCACCTATAAATCTAACTGAAATTTTCTTAGTTACTTCAGTTTTAATTTTATAGTAGTACTGAATTAGGTCATCTTCTCCTGCTCCTTCGGAAACTTTAGATCGGATAGGTTCAATTTCTACATCATCAATCATTACGGTAAGTTTTCCTCTCTACTTCCAAGACAAAACATACCTACTATTTTCTACTAGTACCGTTAATGATTCTTGTGCTATCTCCGAGTTAGAATCAGGAAGGTATAAGATATAACCTGTAACTGAGCTTGGATCTTCTATAATAGTCCAATCTCTAGTTGTCATGCTCCATCCTTCTTTCTTATCGGAATAGATTTCAGAAGTATAATATAGATTAGTTTCATTGGTCAAGTCTCTACTATTATGTTGTCCTTCAAAAGAGGTGTTAACAAGTAGATTACCTATACCAAACAAACCTATCTTAGATTCCAAAACGCTATCTATGTCCTGAATATCTGATGCTTCTGCTATAATTTTATCGAATTTTGCCGTAGCTTTTCCTTCGGTATCTACATCTACATAGCTATTATCACCAAGACTTATATGTTTAGCAATAAGATCTCTACTAAAGATTGTAGCATCAGCAAAGGTCCATGTTCCGTTTATAGTTTCATTTCTCCAGGAACAAGGAATTCTATGCCAATTTTCAGGATTTGTATAGTCGAAATCTAACAGAATCCAGACACCATTATTATCGTTATCATCAATTATGGTTACAATTTTACCAGGTCTAGCATGATTTATCTATAAGGAGTCAACCCAGAATAAAGGATCAAGGATATCTGAGAATTTAGCAGTATAGCATCTAGATAGGTCGAATCTACTATATATGCTATCCTCTTCAATCTCCTCAATATTTTTTATACCAAGATCTTCTGAATATTTTCTAAAATATCCAGTAACATTATCCGGAGTAAAACTGCTTTTATAAATATACCAGTCACCTAATAAAAAGACTTGAAAACCTTCTGGAATAGGTATCTTAGTGAAATCCCAGTTTAATAGAATATCTGTTGAAGTAGCTAAGCCCTATCTATCATCGAGAAAATTTTCCTGTCTTAATTTTATTTGATCAGCAATTTTTACTGCCATATTATCAAGAAATTTTAATCTGTGAATTCAATAAATGTCAGTGATTCATCTACCAAGTTCTTAGAAGCATTAATTGTATCTAAGTCGGAAGGATCTACGATTTTACCGATAAGATCTCTCTTAGCCTCTTCAACTTGATATTTAACAGATCCTTCAGTATCTACACCAGAATCAAGAATATCTACTCTTCTCTTAAGCTCATCGAACTCTGTAGGTATATATTCAGGTTCTTCAGAAGAATCACCTAATTTATTATAAAATCTGTAGGTAAAACTACTCAAAACTGTTGGCTTAGAACACCATCTATAAACAGTATATTCTACTTCTATACCATCAACTAAGACAGTATAAGTTTGAGATAATTTTTCAAAAGATTCTGTATAATCTACTGTACCACAATTATCTGTTATCTTATATACATCTCCCCAAACTGTAGGAAGTGCGAAAGTAGTATAATTATTGATTCCAGAAGTTATAGTAATATCATAGTAGATATCCTATTTTCTAGGATCAGATGGTAATAGATCACTAAAATCTTCTATTTCACCAGAGGTAACACCAGAGAAAACTCTATATCCAAAAGTTAAAGTTAAATCTTCAGCTCTCCTAAGACTTCCAAATGTTTCTTCATTACCACCTATGATATTATAAACAACATCTTCATTTTCACCAGTAACTTCAAGAGTCAGAGGATTAGTAGCTAAAGTATATTCTTCTTCTGTACTTTTTTTATAATAGAACTTACAGATATCACTAACATCTAAATAAGTTATACCATCAGACTGAAGTTTTTTAGCCTAGAAGTCAATTGTTATTTCATTAGTAGTACCTGAAGCAAATATAGTCGAGGTAGGAGTTGTATTATAGCTAATTACAAGTGGGAAACAAGTATTCTCAAGTTCTTTTAGTTTCTCACTATGTTCCTATAATAATTCAGTATGTTCTCTGAGTATATTTGAGTAATCAGAGAGGACGTCATTAATTCTAAGTAGTTCAGAATCAATAGCGTCGAGTTTATCTTTAATCCCTACAAACGTATCTTCTAGTTCTTCCCTTGTATAGAAGTCGTCTTCTCTTCTTAGTACTCCTTCATTATAGAACCAAAGGTATCCATCACTCAAACAATAGTAAACATAAGGTCCTCCAGTGATTTTATCGAAGTGTCTTGTATTATCGGTAACAGTAACATAGTACCATTCGTCATCAATTTTTACAACGGCAACTTCTCCATGAGCTAGTTCCGAAACGTCAGGAATTATATCTGTAACTGAAACGATTGCTGTTCTTGTACCATAAGATATTACCCTATAGCAATCATTTCCTGTACCATTTTTAACTCCAATCGCTACAACGGTATCAATTTCATTCTGTTCTTCATTACTATAATATCTAACTTGCCACTATTGACCTATAAGATGATTACATTTATCTAAGAACAGTATAGCATCTTTTCTAGTATTTTTAATGACACTAGAACGAGCAATTCTAATTATATCAGCCATAAATATCTTAAGGTTTTAAAAGAGAGAATAGATCTTGTGGTATTACCCTTATTCACTAGTATCTCTATTAGTTTTCAAAATCTATTCTCTCTCCAATATAAGGATTTAAGACTCTTTAAAGCGCGTTTTTGCCCACTTACGCTTTAATAATCCTAAATGTTTCTACTAAATCTTCTGTCCACTCGATACTAACTCTATGATTTTTGTTCATAAAGAATTCGAGATTTTTATTAAGAAGAGCCAGATCGAAATTCTTACCATCGACCTTTACAATAGCAGCAGGATAAAGCTCTGCCAATTGAGAAGATGGTGTGATAGTTACAAGAATAATCTCATTGTTATCAGTTATTCCGTACTTATTAGCTTCAATTTTAGTATAAGTAATTTCTGGATTATCTTTATCTACAATTGCGATTTCAGAAGGTTCCAGATCATCACCGGGTTCAAATGAATACCAAAGTGATTCATCGTCTCCAATCCAGGTTCCTTTAACTCTATAAACCTGATAGATTGGTGAAGGAACTATATCTTTTCCGATAGGTCCCCAAGTAACGTCTTCAAAAATTTCTTCCATAGTTAAAATCAATTTATTGTTTAGATAGAATAAGTCCGTTTATTCTTGGTATATATGATCTATAGATTTTCTTAATCTCCTCAGGGTCTTCGGTAGGTTTATGTATCCATTCTATAACGATGAGACCAATTGGTTGATTAATTCCAGGTAGGCTTATAAATAACTAATGAGAAGAACCATCAAGATCATTTATAAAAAGTTGATAAGCTCCTGGATGTTCTATTTTAAATTCAGTATCGTCTTTTCCTTCACAGTAGATAGCTTTTCCATCTTTAATAACTTCATATATATCCGTTAAGACTCCAGCACTAATATCTCTATAAGTTGGATTTGGAATAGGTTGGACTCCATAACGGTTATTCTAAAGAACTAGATCTATAAACTTAAAAGGAATTCCAATAAGATTTTCTTTTGTATTATGATATTCAAAATATAAGATTCGGTCAGCTTCCAATTCTGCTCGAAATTCTGTTAGAAGAGGGATCATTTCTGCCAACAGTTGATCCCTCTTTTCTATCTTTTCTTTATGAATTTCTTCTTGGATATCATTAACTATCTCAATCCCACCCTTAATAACCGCTTTAAAATTGAATATACAAAAAATGACTAGAATTAATAGAGAATACTTAATAAGACCGACGAAACCAATTTTCTTATCAAGTTTTATAAATGATTCTGTCAGATCTTTAATGTGTTCTAAAAACATTTTATCGTATAGACTTTATTTAAGTTAGTTGTTCAGCAGCTTTTTCAAGTTTATATCCGAATCTAAAGGTTTGAGTATTATTAGATCCAAGATGCTGATAATCATGTCTTGAATTTGTATTTTTTACTATAACTTTAAATATTGATGTAACGGTAACACTAATAGGAATATACTCACTTTTAGCAACATATGTACTCTCAAAATATGGAATATTCTTAGAGTATACATAATCTTTTTCAGAGGATTCAGTTACTAAAACTCCACCATAAGCATCAAAGAATTCAGATACTAATGTTTTTCCAGAGTTATTTTCCCAAGTTACTTCATCTAATACCCAATTTCCACTTACCAAACCTTCATCTCTTAAGCTTATTACACTTGAGTCTCCTGGTTCTTGTAATAATAGATCTGGATAAAATATTTTTCTAGTGATTTTATAAATACTAGAACCATTATCTTTTTCTGTCTTACAAGGAACTGTATGCGTAACTGAAGAGATATTAGGTGTTTCAGAAGTAGATGCATATACAATATCGAGTCCTGGATCATTTAGATTGGTTTCATAAATGACTTGTGGATTATATTCGATAGGGTTAAGTTCTATATCTTTAGAGAATTGAATTCTTCCTACTACTTCATTATAGATTTTTATACTAGAAATCTTTGTTAAGCTAGGTATAGATATATGATGATAGTATGTAGAAGTAGAATCTGTATAATCTGTAATTTCATTAGACTCTACATATTCTATTACAACATGAAGTCTAGTTTTTTCAGTAGTCTCAAGATAAACCTGATTCTATATATACTTTCCTTCATACTTAGAATTGTTACCTAAATCAATGTATATATAATCAGAAAGACTATAAGTTCTCAGAATATATCTACTAGAATCCCATGTAACTTCATCTCCGACAGCAATAAATTCAGAAAGACTAAGTGTTGTATCATTTTTCAGTAATTCTATATCTGTAAATGATATATTACCAACTAAGTTTTCTAATCTAATATTACTTATGAATTTTTTGTTACTGAGAATTATTGAATGTTCTCTGAGTGCCGTATCTTCTACCTTACTATCAACCATTCCATCTTTATAAGTTACTACTATATTAAATTTAGTCGGATTTAGTGTAGTAAACGTTAATTTATCTCCACAATAATTTAGGTAATCTGGAGAAGTAAACGTCAAAGTTTCTGTCACTCCTGAAGGTACATCTAATATTCCAGTCTACCAAGTTGAAGTAGATCCTGGAGGTAATACAAAATCAGAATATACTAAGTCAGGTTCATAATTTAGTTCAAGATCTCCGAATGTTACAGCAAGTGAGTCTCCTTCCCATCCAGATTTAGCTAATATTTCTACTGACTCGATATACTTTTCAGGATCTAATGCAACAAGATGATCTTTTCCTGAACTTTCTGTTATATATTCGGTAGAATCACTAATATATTTAATTACTGTTATTAAATTTACGTCTTGAGAAGTAGGATAATAAAGATTTCCACCAGATACCTAAGAAGTAAGTCCTATAGATATTCCTAAGTTATCATTACTATCAAATACTGTCATTACCGGATTATCAGTACTTGTTATATAGTTTACATCCTCATCTATAGCTATAAAATTATGTAGATCTAAGTCATGATATACCCTCTGTTTATCTACAGGTACTAAACTATAAGATGCTTCATATGGTTTGAGCCTTAGAGAGAAATGACCTTGTACTGCCATTGTAGAGCCCAGTATATTATCAAGATAGTTTATTCTAAGAGATCCATATTTAAAATTACCAGATCCATTAGGGGTAAACCAAATTTTAACTCCATATCTTTGTCTTGTAATCTTAATAGGATCATTCCAGTCGACTATTTCAAGTGTATCTGACTCGAAGACAATATTACTTACATTATACTCTTGAATATTAGTTGTGAAATAGATATATCCAGCATTACCATTGACTGTACCATCAGAAAGAACATCGACCTCAGAACTTTCAAAGTTAGCATAATAACTTACACCACCTTGAACAAATCTAATTCTAAATCCTGAAGTATTAAATCTTTCATCTGGATCATCTAACCTTACTATATATTCTTTTAGTACCGAGTCTCCTATGTCTCTAGCCGGGAAATTAATAGTAAGGTTTGTGGCGGAGTCAGAATATGTGCTAGTACTAAATTGATAACTTGCACTATTCTTTATCCAAGTTACATCAGGTTCTTTTATGTATGTTCCTTGTATTGGTCCTTGTCTATTAACTTCTACAATACCACATAAAAGTTCTACTGTATCTCCTTCAGGTCGTACTACTTCTAAGATATCGATTGTAGTATCTTCTGAAGGACCGATAGCATAGTAAGTAACACCTGACCCAGACCTAACCATTAAAACCTGTGAAAATCCGCTTTGTGTTGTCTCCAGTAATTTTTCATAATACCTTATTTTTCCTACCGAGTTTTTATAAGTGATGTTAATCTTAAAACCTACAGCCTAACTATCAATATACTGAACTAAGCTATTAAAATTATTTGTTAAGATTCCACTACTAACTCTAGGATAGGTAACGATAGATAAGTTTAATCTACCTGAAGAAATTTGACTTTCTACACTACAATTTTGAGTTTGTGATGGTGTAGCATTAAGTACAGTAACACTAGTACTTCCTGTAACTGCAACTTGTCTTCTTTCTCCGACAGCATTAAATGGAGTTAAATCTTCTACTTCAATTCTATCTAATTTACCAAGTTGATAGAAATTAATTTTTATATTTTCAATTGATACAGGTAAGATATTATTTTTAGCATAATTAATATCTATATCTTCATCACTAACAAGTTCATCATTCTCTTGTAATAGATAAGATTGTATGTTATTCTGAAGATTATCATAATTTACCATAGAGATTAGAGTAACAGATCCCATATAAATAGCATCTCCTCCTAGGTTATCTTGAAGGGTTACTAATTTATAATCTTTATAGTATCTAGTAAAATCTGTATCTGAATTACTAAAATACTACCAATCTCTACTATAATCTTCTAGTCTCACATGTTCATTACCTAACATAAAGAAAGAAGAGTCCTCAAATTTCCAAATACTATCCCATGAAGTTATATATCTGGAGAAAACACGTATTATCCTCTCTGATCCTTCATTGTATTCAAAATAAGCATTAAACTCTGTATTCTTTTTATTAAGTAACGAAGATTCTAGTTTATCATTATCTGTACCCGTATATTCTGTTATATCATCTGTCCAAACTTTATTAGTAAATCCTTTAACGTATGTATAAAACTTAAGTCCCTCCTAATTACTAACTATCGATGAAAACTTAGAGACTGGGAAATAAGAATTATAAATACTATTACTTGGTCTACTTAAGTTAAATCTAATATTATGTTTTCTATATGTATACTCTGTAAATGTTGCATACTGTAAGAAACCAGATATTACAGAAGAATATGGATTATCTAAGAAATCAAAATCTGGTGTTCTATTACTTACAATTTCTGTTTCTATCTGATTTGAAATAGAATTATCATTATCTAAGAAAAACAATCTTCTAGAAATAGTTTTATCTGAGTCTATATAATTCTAAGTTAATTCTGAATCTTCACCAATAATATCAATTCCTGTAAAAGCAATATCAGAATCAGTGTTATATATTTTTATTAAGTAGTCATTTTCTGGTATATCTATTGGCCATTTAGTTACTGCAAATCTAATAACAAAATATCCATCATAGAGAAGTTCAGAATAATATGCATCGTTAGATAGAGTATTAGGGTCTGTAAAAATCTTAATGCCGCTATCTTCTGAACAATGAGCTCTGAATTTAAAATTAGTATATACCTCAGAAGAGTAGACACCAATTCCATTAACTAAAAGTGATGTTGCAGAGAATTGATTTTCTTGAGCAGTTCTGAATACACTAACTTTTACATTATTAGACATTACAATAGATCTCCAACCACTACTAACAGAAGAAGTAGAAATTTCGAATGTTCCAATTTCCAAATCCTCTGTTACTTCTAGACCACAGAAAAGATAACTTCTAGCACTACTATCAGAAAGATGAATAATATCAGAACCATAGGCATTATAAATTATAGTACCTCTAGTTTTTATATCTGGTGTTATATCATTCTATCTAATTTCAAAATCACTAGAACTACTCTTGATATGATACCAAGTTTGACTATCTAAAGAAGAATTATCAGAAACTATTATAAATTTTCTATAAGTTTCGGATGGTGTTAATTCTATTCTATAAGCATCAAGAGATTCATTATAGCAACTAGAATAAGAGTCACCAGTTATACAATCCCAAATCTATAAGCTTTCTGTTGTTGGTTTTTGTACTAGATAAAACTGACAACCTGAGAGTATATTATCCTAGTAAGAAAAACATAGTAAACCAGGAATGCCAGATATCGAAGGAATCCAACTAGGAGATTGATTTATAGTTTTTGGGATTACTCTTATAGGTATTAGGTATTTAGATTCAGAGTAGACTATATTTACTATATCTATTTCTATATTAAATGTATCTAGGACTTCTTGATCTGTATATGTCGAATCTATCTTTAGGAGTTCTCGATTCAATAATAGATTAGGATCATTTGTTTCTAGATATATTATTTTTTCTTTTATTATCTAATTTTCTAATATAAATAATCCTTTTTCTTGTTCATAATAATCAGGTACAGAATTTAACTTCCAATATACATCTACTTCAACTAGCTATCTAATCTTTAAATTTATATCGGATGTTAATTTTTCTGTCTTAAGTTCAACTCCATCGTATACATAGTTATTATCTATCGAAAGTCTAAATATAGCATATGGAATTGTACCAGATGTAATAGAAGGACTGAGATTAATTCTCTTAAAAAGACGATCTATAGTATAGTTAAGTTCTCCAAATTCTATTAATTCTATATTAACTTCAGGTATAGAACTTACAGATATACTTCCTCTACTATGTTCTTTAATTGTATCTCCTTGTATCTCATATTCTATATAATCACAGCTTCCATTAATGTTTAGGAATTCTGTATCGACACTTACATCTTTTAAATATATATTTCCTTCACCTGTCGGAACAAATATAACTTTATCAACTTCTATCTTGGTTACAAAATAGATGCTCTTAATTTTATTAGTTGTTATAGTTCTTATATTATTTAGATGAACGAAATCCAGTTTATCAATATCTACTTTACCCTCACCATTTTCATCAAGAGTTATCTATTTACTTATATAATCTCCTTTATCAGATTCTTTGTTAAATCTAAATTCAATGATAGAGTTTGGAAGACCTATTACCTTTATAGCATAAACTTCAGGATCTTCTATTTTTAGATATTGTAGGTAATTAGTATCAGGATTACCATAGAATACTTCATTTGGATTTAGAAATTTATCATACTTCTCAATACATACTGGAATTTCTTCAGTTTCTATACTATCGATCATCGGAGAATCCCAACAATGATATATATTTTCTGGCATTTCCGAAATTTGATCTTCCTGTACTTTGATTACTTCATTTATACCATCTAAACCCATTCCCTGAGTATAAAGACTAAGATTAGAATAAGACCTAATAAATCTGGAAGGTGTTATAAAATTTCCCTATCTAGATTCCATAATTTTAGCATCACTTTCAGAATTTAGTCCTTCAGTGTTAGCATATTTTTTATAAGAATCTTTCCATACTAATTTAGTCTCTATTATCTTAAAATCTTTATACAAGCTTGTTCCATAATCTGAAGGTTGTAACAGAAATTTATTATCTTGATTTAGAGAGGGACAGAAGAATGTAGACTTTACTGAATTTTCTAGATCAAGTTTTATTTTATCTAATCTAAAATTATTTCCAGTAATAACTATACCTCTTTGATTTATTTTCTCATTATAATCAAGAATCATATTACTTTCTGGAATACCTTCAAAAAGAATTTCATCGGATGTAGTAATCTTTATATAATTTTCTTCCTCAGAGAGTTCATTATAGAGAATTATTTTATCTTTACATCCTATCTGAAATTTTTCTCCTGATATTATTACCTTGGTTTCTGGTGTAAAATCCATTGGCTCATTATATATAGTTCTTTCAAAATCCAATGAAACTTCGAATATATTTTTCTTTGGATTTAGTATAGAACCATCAAGATATATAGTAAAAGCCAATTTCGAATCACCTTCAACTCCTTTTTGTTTATAGTAAAAACTTATTGTCGATACATTTGATTTATCTGCATCATCATCTAGGTTAAGCTTAAGAATTTTTGTTTCACTTTCAAATATGATAATAGCAGACTCATATACAGTTTCTATCTCTGAGTAACTGTATTTATTCATTTCAATTATATTGTCAGTTCTCCTTAAGTCTTGGAGAAAAGATGATTCAAATACTATTCTCATTATAAATAATTAATTATAGAATCAATCTTATAGAATATTAATCCTCCTATAGAACAAACTAAATCAGGAATTCCATTTTTATTAGGATAGATACCTCTTCTATAAGAATTTAATTTTGTTTTATAGAGATCTTCATATTTAAATATAACAGAAATTTTTTGACTTCCATAATATTCCAGATAATGATTTTCATCATACTCCGAGTTTCCCGTTATACACATTAAGATCCCTGTTTCATCATAACTGTTTAATTTTCCACCTTCAACAATTAATCTAGCCTTCTCAGAATAATAAGTCTCCCCAGGTCTGTTATAAATCATATAGTAATCATCCTCCTTAAGTATTATTGTCTGATCATTTACAAACATAATATTCTCAAGATCGGTATAATCAAAATATACTGAACAAACTGAAGATACTGCTAGATATAAATATTTTCCTGAGTATTTCTATCTTAGTATAAACCAGGAACCTATTTTTCTAAATATAGTAAGCTGATAAGACTCAAAGTAATAATCAAGATCGAGGTAAATATTATTAATTTCAGGAATATACTCTAATGCATCTTTCTTCTAGAAAAATGTTGGCAACTCATATACAATTCCTTTTGAGTCAATTTTATCAGATACTAGAATATTATCTTTTTTAGATTTTATATATTCTTCTCGAGTAATTATATCTATTAATCTTCCAGACTTACTATAATAGTATCTACTACCTAGACTTTCTATTTCATCTACTAGCTCTTCTCCCGGTTTTACATATGTTACAGGAAGACCGAAAGAATTTGTACGAGTTAAAGATATAACACTATATTTTGTATTATTCCAAGATACTACAACTAGATCACCATTATAAAAACAGATATCATGTTTTGTAAATCCAATATTATAAGGATCTACATTTATATTTTTATTTATCCCTAATCTTTTAAATTCTCCATTTCCAATAATAAAATCTCTAGATAAAATATAACTAAAAGGATCTGTCTCTATCCTACTTAAACTTGTAGTGAATGGATTTTGATAAGACTTAGGTAGATCTTGAACTCTTGTATACTGATCTAACTCATTACCACCTAAATTTTTTACCAATGAATTTCCACTAGTATAAACAGAAGTATCAATACTTAATGTATCTCTGCTATCACTAGTTCTTTCAAAATCTAATCCTATATTAATATAAATACCTATTCCTTGTATATTATTGAACTCTGTATAACCTACTGGAGTATTTAATGAAGAGCTTATATAAACAATAACATCAAATCCGTTTTCTAAATTTTTATTATATTCAAAATACTCTTTATTACTGGACCTACTTAGTCTTACATGATTAGTAGAGTCGGGTCCAGATAAGTGAGTAAGATAAAAACTATTTAGATTATATAATGAAATTCTTGTGGAAAATGTGGATTTACTATACAATATAATCTATAAGCTATCTGTAATCGTCTTTACAGATCCAATGATAAAGTTTGTATAACCTAAATTAGAGATTTCCATAAGTTAATATACAATCGTTTATAATATACTCTGAGATTGTATTTTTCAGAGAATATAACTTAATCACGCCATCTAAATACTCTAACCTAATATCTGAATTTATGTTTACTATATAATTAGGTATATTCAGATAATTTAGAGAAGAATAATTAAATGCGCTGAAAGTCTTTGTGCTTAAGTAAATCTCATTATCTTTGTAGTATGAGATTCCTATATCAATCTTGCCAGATATCTCAGGTAACTATATATTTTTTATATATCCTGAAATATCTAATGTGTCGGTATAGTCAGAATTTGAAATTAATGATATAGTAGAGTAATAATTTTCTAAATCTGAACTATAATTTCCTGATAGTCCGGTAATTACTTTTCCACTATTACCTATATGTTCCTGATAAATTGGAGTTATATAGTTTTCATCAATGTCCTATTCTTCATCAGTAGTCCAAGAATCACATAACCTAATACTAGAATTAACTGTAGCTAGATCTATATTACTAACTCCAGCTCTAGTATATGAATTTACTTCTAAGCGATTAATTTCGTTTGGTGAGATTCTTGGGATTATAGATATTTCAGAATTAATACCTAAAACTGGAGGAGCATAGTGAGGAATAATATTTGTAATATCATTTCCTCTTATTATTGGATACATAAAAACTAATCCACCAGTTAGAGTTCCACATTGATCTAACATGTTTTTCATCTCTGTACAATGAATAGGTCTAGTTTTTTGATTTCCGTCAGATAACAAACCAACTATACTTCCAGCTTCATTTTTATAGGCAAGATAAGAATATTCAGTATTTTCAGAAGAGATATAAAGTTCATTCTCTCTTTCTGGAATATCTGAGGTTATAATTCTTAATCCATTACTCATATTCTTTTCTCCCGTATACTTCTACTATCTTAAACAACATTGAGTCCCTCCCTACCTTAAGTCTAGCTAAACCCTAAGTACCTAATGCCTCAATCTCTACATAATAAGAGGGACCAAATGATGATATACAATACTTCTGACCAGTTATAGAAGGATTAATCTAAACAGTAATAGTATCTGTGCAAATCATACCGTTATTCTCTGTCTTAGAAACAGATACAGTATAAATTCCTTCCTCTAAATCTGAATAAGTCTCATCTATAACTATCTCTTTCTTAAATCTAAACATACCGGCTAGAGTATTAAACTTAGATTCCCATTGATTTTGAGAATCTTGATAAAATAACTCTAAGGTATTTATTTTATCTTTGATTGCTTTAGAATATGAATAAGAACTTTTCCAACCACTAATAGATGATATATCTCCAGGAAAATCATCGTTTTCCCATGTGATATATCTAAATACAACAACAGCATCAAAAGGATTTACTAACTCTTGTACTCTTGTTTTTATTGTATCTGTGGCCTAATAAGTATATTGTCTGAGAATTAAATTATATTCTGAATCCTTTACTCTTGTATTTTCAGAGAATCCAAATAATACAGAAAATTTACTTCCGTTGTAGGTTACTCCATTTTGTATTTGCTCTAAGGCGGGATCTACATAAACTACACCATTATTTAAATCCTTTGTCAGAATAAGGTCATCTAATGGAGAAGAAGTATCATAGCCTAAAACTAAACTTGTCTCTCCTTCTTTTATGTAGTCTTTTATAATTCCCGTCATAGATAATCCAAAATTATATCTCTGAAGAATTCCTAGAAGTGCTTGACTAGAAATATACTTATCCTCTACATCAGATCCACTACTTATAGCCTTGAAATATTCTTCAGCTGTAATTGCTCTTTCTCCAGGATATGGTTTAAAATTTTCATATCTAAGATCATCGGCGGGATCAATACCTGAAACAGTATTATTGACCTTATTTGTTGGATTCTCCGCAGTACATAAGTAAATACAATCTCCGGAAACTACAAAATCATTCTTCTCAAACTCAACCTAACTAGAATTTTCCGTATATAGAAAAATTCCTTGTACGTGTTTATTATTGATTAACATAAATAGTTACTCCTATATTACTTCTAATATTTTCTAAACTTATTTTGTAATTCCCAGAAGATATCTCAGAAATCTAATACGATCCTCCATCTATTTCTATAACTGGTTCTCCTGATACTGTTGTGTAGAAATATAGATCAAATGAAGATCCAGAATTAACAGTTACAGAATCAACAGAAACCTCTATACCATAACCAGGATAAACTAAGATCTTATAAGTCATAGGATCATAGTAGAAATAGTACTGAGGATATAAAACTTCACTACCATCTGTTTCTGTAGTATATTCAAAACTATCTATTAATTTTATTATACTATCTTCCTCAGTATAGTAGTCAGTTATTTCTCTAACTTTCTATGTCTTATCCTCAGAATACTTTACTAAGATTCTAGATAACTTAAGTTCTTCTTCTCCTACGTATTTTTCCTTTAGCTCTATAGACTTTCCAAGCTCTATTCCAGTTTCTGTTTCTGTATCAAAAGCTTCTTCTATACTAATTGGTTCTCCGGTAGTATACCTAATATCTTGAACTAAAGTGTAAGGATCTGTTATTATATTTTTCCAATCACTTCTTTCTAATAAGTTCTCTATCTCAATATAACTTGTATCTTCTCCTGTCTCGATAGCAAATAATTTTATCTTTCCAATTATCTTAGAGAATAAGAAATATAGATAACCAGAATTAATTATTGAAGTAAAGACAGGTTTATTTACAACTATCTTATTCGAAGTTGTATTTATATAGTAGCCCTCTGGACCAACTAAGTGTTCACCATCTATCGAGACACCCTTAAGCTAATAACCTGTACTCTCTGTATAATCAAATGTCTTAGAGAAAAGAACACTAGAATCTGTTATATTATATGGATAGTTGATAATACCATATGGACTTATCGTACCAGGATTCGTCTTATAATCTACAACAACCTGAGCAGTTCTATTTAGACATCTCTCAATAAATCCACTCTCTATCCATGCTCCAGAAGTACAGGGATGATTACCAAGATTTCTAGATAAAATAGATTCATAAACTTTCTGATCTTTACCTAATTTTACTTTCTCTCCTAAACCATAAACCCTAGTAGGACACCAAATATTTTTTTCTTTCTTAAGTTTATTTCTATTATCAAAAATAGGATGATCTGTTATATTTTTTGTCCCAACCAAAGATCCTGATATACTAGAGAAAGAGAAATTAGTCATCTCATCATCTATAGTAAGAGGAACTTTTTCTCTGAAGTCATCATTTCGTAATACTAGATCCTTCATCTTATAGTTACCATTATTATCTGACAACCAAAGATTATAGCTTATTTTTACAGACTAAGATTCGATAGATGAAACTATAATAAATACTAATTTTTCAGAATCTATCTCAGAATCATCAAACTAAATCATTATAGAATATTCCTCATCCCCAGAATCTTCATATATCTTGGCCCACTCTATACCACTTCCGAAACTAAATCCAAAAGTCTCTAATGATTGATCTAAGAAAGAACCAAAGAATTTATTATTATTTCCAGATTCACTCGATAATGTAGGAAATAAAGTAAGTTCTGTTCTCTCTAGGTCTGGTAATTCATTTCCTATAAGTTCCGAACTCTCTAAGTCTAAATCAGATATCTTAAGAGAGTCAGTAAACTTAATCTTATCTGGAAACCAATCAAATCCCGTCTGAATAAAATCTCCGGAAGGTAACCAAGATGTAGAAGCCTTGTAGATCTAACTCCCATCACTAAGAATAGCTGTAGTAAGATCTGAAAACTCTTCATTTATTATATTAACTCTCATAAATCGTAATGTCTTTAAAACGTTTATATGTTATAATATCACTGTTAGTAAAAACTTCTGTATCTGATTCTATGATTATCGAAATTTCAGAAAGTTTATAATCTATAGTCTCAAAGTATAACAAAGAATCTAAGAAATCTTTAAGATAATTATTAAATAACGATGCATCCGATCCCTTAATACCGGATAATGAGAAACTAAGATTCTTTGAAGTATATACAATATCTCCTTCAAACTCTAAGCCAAGGAAATTTTTCATATAATCAAATACCTTAGTAGTACCTTTGACACTATAGAACAGATGAGTGAGATAGTTTAAGGAGGTTTTATAATCTTGTTCCACCCCACTTTCAGGAATACATAAAGATATAAATCTCAGAACTGGATCAATCTTTAGGTAAGTCTGGTAATCATCAAAAGACGAACCTGTATTTACGTAATTCTTAGAATACTCTGTAATAATGTCACATAAATTCTTCAGGATTCCAATTTTCCTGAGATGAGGTGGAATGTATATATTCATAATTTAAAATTTTCCAGTAGATTGAACTATACTACTATTAATTACATAATTAACTTTATAGTATGACATATATAGGTTATCATACATATCATCTAGTTCCTCTTGAGATTTTATAATCCCATTATCAGAAATATAATCTATACTGAAACTAGATATCTCCTTTACATTAGATATCTTACTAACTAAGCTCTAAATTTCACCCCCTAAAGATCTGAAATCTATATTAAATTTATCTTCATACTATAATAGAATGTCAGATACTTCAGAATCTATAGAGCCTGATTGATAAAGTATAACATCTAAGTTGAAAACAGCAGTATATTTTGTTCCAGGTAGTATAGTAATATTATCAGTTATATAATATCCAGATTTTGTTTGTCTAAAATCTTCTACCTAGTCTGATGTTAAGAGATTATTTATATCTTGAGGAACATAATATAATACTAAGCTAGATCCAGTTATAGATGAATTAAATTTATAACTTGTTCCACCAATCTTGATGTTTTCTGGATATGTTTCCTCAAGAATGTTACCTATATCACTGTTTGTGCGAATAATACTATTTACATATCTATCTCGATTTGCTTTGTAGTGTATTGTTGAAATAGTATCCCTTGAACTCTCCTCAATAGTTACAACTCCTGTAGTCAACTCCTGAATACCATGGAACATATTATCTTCGAAAGGAACTAATACTGCACCTTTTATGTTAATTCTACGTAACTCATTTTCAGGATAAGAACTAAGATAACTATATTTATACCAACAAGCTTCTACATTAACATTCTCCTAGCTTATCACACTATCTCTACTTACCTTTCCTGTTCTTAAGATATCGGCAAGATAAAGACGTGAACCAAAAGAAGGAATTGTCATATCGAAGACAGAACGATTCATTACGTGATCAGCAAAAATACGAGTCACCGAAACATACTGGTCTTCTATCTTTACCCACATATCACAACTTAGGTCTTCTTCAGTACACTCTACATAATAAGTATTCTAAAAATCTGTCTTGAAAGTTTGACGATATTCTGTCTGAGCTAGAATTCCTATTATCGTATATACCTCAGACTCGGAACCACTTATCGAAGGAGGTATTATCTTAGGACCATATACAAAACCATCCATCAAAGGTATATAATCCGTCTCTGAACTCTTAGATTCTCCACCTTCCGATCCCGTCCAGTAACCAAGATAATAAACCTTATAATTATTTCCGACAGCTATAGTATCGAATGGCTTAAGATCAAAATAACTGGTAGGACGAAATCTAAGAATAACACGAGGACAATTTCCACGATAAACACTATACATATCATTCATACAGTGCTGAATCTTAGAGTTCATTAAAGTACATTTCTCAAGACTAGATTCCTAAGATATTGTAACCTACTCAACTTCACTTATATATGTCGCTTCCGCTAATAACTGTATTAATAACTCAGCTCCCTCACCAGTTATATTTAGACCATTAGTTATTCCACGGTAAATATCAATATAATTCTGTTTACTCTTCATAATATGTAAAAGCCAAATTATTAATAATCGTTATAGAGATTTATTGTTATCTCTTCTCCACGTACACCATTACAAGATACTACAACTTTGGCGTACTTATCATCTATCAAATCACAACTCTCTAGATTAATTTTAAGACTAGGAGAAAATTGATCTGATATTTTCTTAACTAATGAATCAACTCTACTTTTTACTGTATCTTCTAGATTTGCTTTGAATGTATCAGTAATTGTAAAGTCAAATCCAATCTAACTAGCTCCCGGAATGTCACCAGGATAAATACTAAGGTAAAGACGGAATAAGTCAAGAATATAATACTCTACCATTCCAGTTACCCTACCCGTACTCAATAAATATTTCTTGCTCATCCCCTTTTATATTTTATATAACCACCACTTACATACTTTTCCTAAACACTACGCACGAAATTCTTAAAAATAGCGTTCTCGTATCTTATTTTTGTTCTCCGTGCGTATATCTTGGAAAATCCCTCACTTCTCATAATCCTTAAGCGCATAATCCTGAAAATAGAATTCCGCGAAGCAATTAGATATATTTTCATAGGATCAGCGCTTAGATTGATATGAGAAATAGGTGTGGTGGAAATTAAATACTAAAAGGAATATCTCATCCTCTTAGTATTTCACTTCGTTACTTGATTCCTAATATCTCGTAACCATTATCTCTTGTTTTTGTTACCGGATCTGTAAACCTAATTTTCTTTATTTCATAATATTCTTCTAGATCCGTTGACTTTGCTATTTTCTGTAATCCAAGATCAGTATATATTTCCTGTAACTTAGATTTTATATCTGTTCTTTTATATTTCTTACTAACCTCAAAGGTACTTAATATTTTCTCCTTAATTGAATCTTCTGGGACTAGCATATTAGAAATTTCTTTTACTAAAATTTCTGTTCTATATCCGGCTGCTTTTATTCTGGCAGGACCTAAAATATTATAGTACTTGTTGAAACGATCTGATACTTTCTCAGCTATATACTTCTTCTCTTCCTCCGAGTAAAATTCATTCTCACATAAAAGCTGAAGTCTCTTCGAAAATAGAATCTTAGTATCTTGAAGTACAGAAATAAATCTAGACATCTTAGTAATTTCTACATCCTCCGAACTCTTAAGAGCAGAAAATATAGTAAAACGATCTCTATAATCTATCTGCTGAATATCAAATGCTCGACGTTCAGAAATTAAGACTAAGTTATTAAATACTACCTCATGACCAGTATCTCTAGGATTGACTGAAACATAATCATCCTGATACATAATGACCCTAGATGCTGTAGTAAATTTCTTTAGTAAGGATTTTCTCTTATCTTCATCACAATTATAAAAGATATCCATCAAATTTTTTGTCTCTTTCTTCTTTCTCTCAATCTCCTCTTCGAAAAAATTCTTATCTACTTTCTTAGTTTCACTTAGTTTTCGATAATAGAATCTGGCTTTATTTTTCCAAGGATTCTCATCTAATCTCTGACGTCCTAGAATCTGAGGAAGATCGAGACTAATATCCACTGCCAACGATTCGATATTAGCATCACTTAAGATAAAAGTCCTAGCACAAGTCGAGTAGAAATCCGCACCTAGATATACGGTCCTAGTACAAAAAGTAAACATCTTATGGGTTTCTCCCCTCAACGGAACTTTACCTATCTTAAATGCTTTACCTAGTTTATTTCGGATTCTCTTTTGATTTTGCTCTGTATCCGAACATAATATATTTACCTGATCCGGAAGAAGACCACATTTCCTGATAATTCCAATAATATTGTTAACAGAATTAATATAGAATACTGCTTCCTTAGATTGAATAGGAAATCCATCTTTGCTGGGGAGAATTTCAAACTTTCCATCTAGGTAGGTCTGAATAATTTTCTTAGCCTCGGTCACTACAGATTTTCCAATTCCAATCTGAAGAACATCTAAGTCGGGTTTCCTTGTTCTTCCAGGATCTAAAGTAGCCCAATCCATTTCATAATACGGGAGATCTTTAAACTCTGAAAGTTCTCTAAGATAAGTATCAATCATTGGAGTAGCACTAACAAAACAAACTCTCTTAATCCCGTACAGGTCTCTAAGTAAGTCCATCTCAGTATCTGACTTGAATCTGCTATCAATAAAAATCGACTGGAACTCATCAACTACAATCTGGAATTTATCCATTCCTGTTCCATATCCTGTAAGAAATGGATAATGAGATGTTAGGAATTGTCTTACCTTTCCGAATGAATCATAAGTTACAAGAATTTTTATTGGACTGTTCTCTGTAATCCTTCTCCCAATGTATTGATCTAGTTGCTCAAACATTGATTTCTCCTGTTTGAGTCTTTCTTCTTTCTCCTTCTCAATAGTTTTTAAACTCTTTGTCTTTGCACTACCCTTTGTTATCTTTGTTAAGTCCTTGTCAATATCTAAGGAAGCTGAACTAACCTTAAAATAGAAGACATGTTCTGTTTGTTCTGCCTTATTCTCTAAGAGTATTCGTCTAGGAGAAACAAGAATTAAGTTTTGCTGATTCCATAAACAATATGTAGTATATCCGCAACCTGGAATCTGTTTATCTAAGATATGCGGAAAACAGAAGTCCTCTAAGTTATACTCTTTCCAATCACTAATAAAACGATAACCTCCAGGGACTTCAAGGACATTTTTTAGTCCATCTTTACTCTTCTTTATTTCGACCATAATTCGTCATATTTATTTTTAGCCTATAAATACGAGATTGATGAAATCAATCTCAGTTCACTTCGTGAAATGATATTCTAAATTTTATCAATTCAGAAATAAGGAATTAAAGTCTTCTGAAGAGCAAAATTGACTACTTTTGTTTGAGAACTTAGTCTATTTCCTTAAATAAATATACTTTCTAAAAAAGTAGTCACTTACTAATCTTTATGTTAGTTCGGTCGAGATTCATCAAATTATTAGGTCTCACATAGTTCGCCCTAATAATTTTCTTCCTCCCTCCCTCCCTCTTTCAGTTTACGAAGTAGAGCAATTTCGAAGAAATTGTGATACGGAATTTTTTCAACTTGTTTGAAAAAATTTCCCGGATCAGTTATTTCCTGGCGTTTAGAAACGAGGACACTTTTCGAAAAAGGAGCTAGGAAAAGAACGAATCTATCCTTTAACCTAGCTCACACAAACAAACAAAAAACAATAACAAAAATAAACAAAATTATGAAGAAAGAAATTACATTTTCCAAATATAAGTCAATCAAAGTCTTAGAAGCGCAAAACAGCAATTTACTCTGGAGCATTTACCTAGGTTACACTAAAAACTCCTGTATAACTACCATTATTTACTTTTCCAGACTCTGAAGGTATATAGTCAATTTTCATATCCTTAATTATACCCCGAGCTAATGTATCTAAACAAATACCCTAAGGATCATAGATATTACTTTTATAAGCACTCAATAAATCTTCTCTTCCCCAGCTAGGACTAACCATCTGCCAACAATACTGATCTCCATTAAAACTAGGAGGATTAGAGGGTGATGTATTTAATCCACAATGATATGAAATTTTCTGATATATCTAACTTATCCAATCTATCCAAAAGTCATATCCATCTCCACCCTAAGGATCTTGAAAAACTACAGTATCATCACGAAGTCCTCTAGTCTCTATCCTGAAACTTAAATTAAATGTAGCAGGAAGACCAGTAGAATCATTGGTACCACTAAAAATACCATCGAAAGTTACTTCTTCCTCTATATAATCAGCTATACATTTCAGAATTCTATTATTAACATATCCAGAATCTGTAGCCAAATATAATTCACTTTCGAGCTTTCTTCCTAATATTGTAATAGCTGACATGATTAACTCCCTCCTGATGATTGATTACCAGCATGAGGAGCACCAGTAAGTGGACAAACTGGAATACCACAGAACGGGCCTTTAGTCGCTGGAGCTACCGTACCATTATTTCCTATCCATGTAGGACCTTTTGTAGTTAATGTTCCAGAGGATTTTATATCTATATTAGATCCACCTTCTATATTGATATTTCCACCTACTTTAGCATCTAGGTTACCATTTACAGAAACATTAGAATCTCCATTTATAGTAACTTTAGAATTTCCATCTATCTGAACTTTAACATTTCCTGATATATGAACTTCACAATCAGAATCACCTACTACATTGATTTTCTAAGAAGCATGAACATCTATATTACCATCCTTATCCATTATAATATGAGAAATAGGAGTATCAGGACGTTCATCTTCTTTATATTCTGTAGTCTCATCAAATACACCAATCTTTATATAATCATGATGTACATCTACCATTTTACCATGTGCCCTGAATCCTACAATATCATTTTCTTTTAATTTTCTGTATGTATTGTAAGAATTATAAACAGTATCCCAGACATAAATTATAACCTTATCCCCAATTTTTGGTTCATCAAGACTATTTTTCTCCGGACAAGCTCTAAGATGCTCATAAACTCCAGGAACAGCCGCTATAATAACATGTTCCATAGCATCTTTTTCTTTCATTAAGTCCTCTTCTAAAGAATCACCAGACTCTTTTAGACTAGTAGAAGGTTGTTTTATAACGTTAGTAACAACCCCCATGTAAACGTCGATTTTATGTTCTATTCTCATAATTCATTCTATTTAAGTTAAAATCATTTCATTGTACCCAGAATCCACATTAAAGGGTAGTCTCTAAGGACGTTCTGGGTTAATTAGGTTTAAGCTTGTTTGTTGAATGGACTCTCTTCTATTCCGTAAAAATATGAAGTCCAAGAGAATTTAAATCCATTTTCATCAAGCTTATTATTATCATCAACCGAATAATAAAGCTCATTACTATAAACGACGTAAGTTTTCCATGGCATCTTAAGTGATACATTCTTAGCTTCATGTACATCCTTAAGAGCATCACCAATCTTATAGTGTGGAATATCTGTAGACACTACCTTAAGAGAAGTATTTCCTGGATATTTCATCTTTTTAGTATTAAGCAATGCATTCGTTAAATATGGTTCATGATCTTTTTCGACTACATTATATTTTTGATAATCCATTTGAACTGAAAAATATTTAGACTTAAACTCACTATAATCATTCTCCATTGTATTCTCATCCCCTTTTTTCCAAGGATTAAATGGTTCATGATTTTGTAGTTTATCATAATTCAGTTCATATGGAGAAGCCTATTGAACTAATCTGTATGTATCTAATTCTATAGTGGGTTCTTTATTTCCTAGATGATCACTTTGTCCTACCAAATCTTTAATAATAAGTCCATCCCAAGAGAAACAGAATATGGAATCCTTCTTATAAGAGTAACATAATCTAGTAAGAAGCTCAAAATTTGTTTCACAGTTCTGATATATAGAAATATCTGGAACATCTGGATCAGTATTTCTAAAGTCTACATCACCAGGGAACAGACTCTTTATTTTATCTTTAAGAGTAACTGATTTATAATGATAGGTTGAAATTCGTTTAGTGAAGAATTCTACATCTTTAGTTACGACAAATTCGAGATCAACATAGTTACCATAAAATTTTCGATGAGTTATAAATACATCAAATTCATACTTAAGACTATTTTCAATATCTTTCTCATCTACTAATTTTATGGTTCCTGTGTTTTGAGTACTAATAAAATCTTGAGAAATATCTTCATTACCTACGAATAATAAATTTAACTCACCTCTAGGTATTGTTCCACCAAGTTTTTCTGTAAGACGCAAGGAAGTAATTCTATATCCAGAATCTGTCCATGGTGTAAACTCTACAGAAACATTAGAAGAGTTATAAATTTTATTATCCATATTACAAATTTCTAAGTAAATTATCTAAGTCGCCCTTTGAGATAAGACTTAATACTACACCACGCTTGAAATTAGAAAGTGTCAAACCAGTCTATAATAAGATTAGTCCAGAATAATTTTCAGAACCATAAAAATCTTTGGCTATTAGATCTGGTCTATATTGATAATTCTTGATCTCGTAAATTTCTCTACTAAGATCAGGTCTCTATAACTCCTGAAGTAAATAAGCATTATAGATATCTATTCCATCAATATAGTTAATCAGATTCCATATACCACTTGTTACTGATTTATTAGACTTGTACATGTTTTCTTAATATTCGTGTACTTATTTCTCCATGAGTTGTTGCTAATGATGCAGTATTATTAACAAACTCTTTTAAGCGATCGTCTGAAAACTTAGATGCTGGTCTTAGTTGTAATGTCACTTCGCAAAATAAGGGGCTATAAGCCTGTTTTAATTTTTCAGATACTACTGGCTATTTTATTGCCTATTTAGAAAATACTAGATTAGCGGATTCTACCACAAGATTATTAACTGAGTAAAGACCACCAAATTTCATTAATAGTGTACCCTCCTGTTTAGTATCTATATCCCTATAGTCTGATTTAAATCCACCAGGAGCTTGTTGCCATGCAATTAATTGATCTGGCTTATTATTTCCTTCTGCATCTTTTTCTAACATTAAGTGACCAACTATGTATGGATATAAGTCTTCAAGCTATTCATTAACAGTAATAAGTTTTCCGTTTTCCCATTTAGGCATTACATAGTATTTCATTACCATGTTCCCAAAACTAATACCTGTACCTGAATAGTATGAAAATCTAGTACCCATACAAACTAGTGCCATACTTAAGTAATCCTAAATTCCACCGTTCTATGTATGATTATTATAATAGTTCCAAACCTTTTCTACAGCACCACCTATAGCTTTAGATAGAGAATTCTCTTTTATAAGACCTTTCCTATCTGCTTCTTTATAGTTAGATACCATTTTATCTATCATATCTTTAGCATATCCTGCATACGGAGCTAGAGGTCTTAAAGAATCCCACATCTATCCTATCATATCTCCTCCAAAGTCAGACCAAGAGTTAGCTATAGATACTTGAAAATCTTCTCCCATCAATGCTATAGCAACAGGTTCTTTACGATAGAAAGTATCATCTCCATCACCAGGACCTTCATATTTTTCCCACTTAACAGAATTTTCATCTTTTGGTTTTTTAGTACTAGGATGAAGAGTTACACATGTCATTCTTCCTGGTCCAGTATAGTCAGTTTGAAGATCATAATACCATCCACTTAATTTATTTTTATCATTCATAGTTTTCAAACTTTAATTAACTATAACCAATACCCTAAGCCTCTGTTTGGTTTATAGAGCTATCTACTTTAACAAAATTCTACCCTCTCTTATTAGAAGATCCTTTAAAAACATTTGCCTAGTACTGTGCGCTTTGATAAATTACATTAGATAAATGATCTATACCTCCAGCAATAGTTCTAGAAGTAAGTGTAGCATTATCTTGTAGTGCAACACTAGTTTCTTCTCTATTCTTATTAACTTCATCTATAAATGAGGTATCCTTATTTAATACTGGAGGAGCAAATAGGCTATCAGTACTAAATTTGAAATTATCAATAGAAGTGGAAGCGAAATTTGTACCTATATGTGGTAATACAGAATCACCATTTGTCACCTATTGATAATCTAAATACTCTCTACCAAAAGAAGGTTTAGGTAACTCAAGTCCAGATATAATATTAGATTGAGTTAGAGTTAAGTTATTACTATATGGATCAAATCCAAAGAGATTTTTTATTAGTTGTCTTTTCTTTTCAACATCTCCAGTCTAATACCATTTCTTTAGATCTATTCCATATTTATCATTAAGTTCTTTAGTAAATCCACCAATATCAACAATTCCATTTATAGTATGGCTTTTTACTAATTCTCTAAGTAAAGTATAATCTTTTTCCGTTAAGTTATTAAGATCCATTTTTACGTTAGAGGTACTGGTATTATTTATTGTTTTAGAATCAGGAAGTTTTTTATTTTTGATTTCATCCTTAACCTCTTCTGTTTTTCCTACTATCTATTCAGCTTTTTCTACTAATTCACCAAAGCCTTTTCCAAAAGCGCTGACTACATCATTATTAGATGCTGCTAATCCTTGAGAAAAATTCTTTAGCGATTCTGTAATACTTTTGAACATTATGCTAATAAAAGAGGTAGGCTCATTATCTTTCTTATCTAAGCTCTAAATTCCATTATTATACATAAAGTCAGGGCCGGAACCACTTCCGTTTCTCCAGATTACTTTATATTCTTTTGATTTATCTGAAGGCCAAGGTGGACCTGAAGGATTAGTTTTAGTATTATGTAAGCTACCCCATGAGAAAGAACATTCCTAGCCATTTATATTTCCAGCATAAATTTCTGTATGACCCTGAGAAACTATAATATCATAAGGTTTAAGAGCACCCCAAGAAGTAAACTTAATGTATCCAAATCCAGCTCCTTCTAGTTTCTTACCAATCTCATTATCTTTAAAACTAAGATTAGTAGAGTCAGAGTCAAACGAAGATTCAGTATATGCAGATATACAGACACTTACTAAACCGGAACAATCATCTCTAACTTCACCCCACTTAGATTTATAATATTTTGGACTTCCGTTTCCTCCATTATAGGTAGGTATGCTCTTGTTGTACCATTTAGTTACATCATTAACACACATAACCCATCTTTGATCAACGGTTCCTGGTATTACTGGTCCATCAGATCCACTTCCTGTTTGTAGGGTAATACTATCTAGATTTTCATTTGAATAATTATTGTAAGTAGTAAGACCCATTTTTATACGGTTAGCATAATTTTCATCACCATATTGTCCAGAACTATTACGTGTTCCTCTACCTACAATATTATAGTTTTTATCTGCAGCATCATGACCAGTAAATACTTCAAAATCACGTCCCCAGATAATAGCTGATTTTTTCAATGAGTCTTGTGGAGATAAGTTTTTGGTAAGATTTGCTATTTTCTTTGTAACAGCATGTTCAGCTATAAAATCTGCCTAGGTTTCAAAATCTTCCCAGCGTCTTCCTCTATCTTTAGCCCATTTTTCCAATGCAGGAAACATACCATAATTATGAAATTGTGCTATACCAACAGATTTTCCATCAGGATGCGCTTTATTTGGATCCCTAGTCCATCTATCAGTAGGATTTTTTAGACCTTCTCCTTCTAGATTTCCTATAATTCCTGCTGCTGCGGCTTTACTAAGGCCTTTCCCTGTTAATGCTTTCATTAAATATTGTTTTCTATATTTAAGAGTAGCATTATCAACAGTCTTATTATCTGCCTTTATATTAAAAGATCTACCACCAACATTTGTTACTAAATTTGCAATAGGACTTACAACCTCGTCAAAAGTTTGTTCCCATTCATTAGCCATTTTATAGACACGATTAGATTCAAGTTTTTCATTGAATTCATCTTCGCGTTGTTTTCTAGATTTTTGAATAGATTCTAGTTCACTATATAACTGAGAGTTATTATCACTTTTGTTTAAATTCTCTCTAAGTGTGGCTATTTCTTCTTTTTCTTTTAGATAATCTTCATGTAGTCTATAAACTTCTGCTCGATCTTGTGCATTACGAACTTTTCTTTTATCTACCCACCAAGTAGGCTCTTCTCCCTTAGCAGTTGCTAATTCTTTTTGACCATATTTTCCAGAACCATCATATTTTTTATTAAAAGCTTCTTCTTTTTCTTTTAATTTCGTTTCTAATGGTTTCCGTAATTGATCTTCCAAAGAAGTTACAAACTGCTTATTAGTGGAACTTACAGTTACAGGTTCTTGTGATCCAGCAGCCTTATTAGCCATAGATTGAACTACTTCAGAACCTGCTTCTATTACTGTAGTTTTTGCATTATTTCCTTTGTCATCTAGAATAGGAATATCACCATCTCTCAATTGACGGACATACTCTACTCTGTAGTCATTAGATACTATATCCTTAAATTTAGTATATAAATAATCAATTACAGCTCGAGCTTCTTTGGAATTAATAATATCTCCTACTTTTTTTCCTAGATAAGCACCAATTAATGCACCAATAGGCCCACCTACTAATCCAACACCTGCACCTACTAATGTACCTCCAGTAAGAGTAGCTAAAGTTCTTGGAGAATAATCTCCCACTCCAATAGCATCAGCTACAGCTTTGTTAGAGAATGCTTTTACTAGGGCTTGTTCAGCATCAGTTCCTTCTAAAGATTTATCTGTATTATTTTTCTTTCTAAGTACCTTAAAGTATTGAATATTTTTTATTTTATTTTCTCTCATATATTGAGATTTTTCTTCATTACTTAGGTACTTATTTAATAGAGCATTAGATACTACGACACCGGTATTTCCTTCAGACTCTTCTACTTTGGCAGCATTATATAGTCTCTCAAAATCTCTAGATATTTCACCAGATCTTATATCTCCGCTCTCAGCTAATTTATTTAATCTTAAAATGTCACTACTTACAGAATATCCAGCTTCTGCTCCATATTCTCTACTAATATTACCATCATCATCTAATGTATGATGTGTAATACCGGTATAGTTTCCTTTAAGATTCTATCTTATTATATTTTCTATTCCTTGGTCAGCCTTTAGATCACCCTCAGAAGTTTTGTACTCTCCTGTTTTTTCTACTACGGAACTACTTTCAAGTGCATTAACTCTACCTGCTAAGTCTGCATTACTTCTTATCTGAGAACTAATTGCCTTTTCTGCTGATTCTGATCCACCAATAGCAACAGTTATTAGATTACCTAAATATCCTAATATCTTTTTAAATGCTTCTATAGGATTATCTAAATCAGACCACTCTAGCTCAGGAAATTTAACTAACTTAATAGCATCAGCCCTGTCCTTTATGAAATCATTAAAATAAGCTTTAATTAATCCCCAAAGACCATCTTCTCCTACAAGTAATCTACCAAAAGCCTATGCTAATGTTTCTCCTTGTTCTCCACCAAGAAGAGATCTGATTTTTGCAGTGAATTTTGTTTCTCCTTTACTATCATCTGTAAAATATTCCCAAGTACCCTTTATCCAATCTGCAATTTTTTCAACCCAACCAAGTATTTTTACCCAGTTATTAGCAAGATATCCAAATCCAAAAAGGAATAGAAGAGTTTTAATTTGTGATGTCCATGTTGATCCAATTTTTCTAGGATCCATTCTTGTTCCGATTGTCTTACCTATCTCTTCTAGTTTCTTCATCATCCTAGAAGCAGATTTAGTTAGACTTGATTCTCTATGTCTATATTCTCTATCTCTTCGTGCCCCTTCCTCTTTCTATCTAGCAAATGCAGAAGATATCCAGGCCTTAAATTTTCCTGTACTATCTGCTGTTTTAGCTTGAGGCCTAAACTGTACTGGTCTACCTTGTAAAGGTCCACCAATACCTGCCGGAACGTGAACATCATTTTTTGTAGTTACCGAATTATTATTATTTATCGTAATATTTTGTTTGGTAACTTGTTGATTGTGAGATTGGGCTCTCTATATTCTAGGTTTGCCCATTCCATATTTATTTAAGACAGCAAGTGTGGCAGGATTTACTGTTTGTTCTCCTCCTGCCATTGCTGCTTGTTCTGCTTCTGCCGCACTTACAGCTCCGAGTTCTGCAGCTTGAGCTAGAGTTTGATTTAGATTTGAATCTGCCTGAGACTCTGCTCTTGCCACTGCCAAATTTTGCTGTCTTTCGGCCTATATAGCTAATAGTTGCTGCTGAGTTTCTTGATATGCGGCATGTTCTTTTCCCTATTCAATTCTCCCAGAACTACTTAGCTTTTTCGTTTTCTTATCTAACTCTTGTCTAGAATTCGTTGCCATGTTATATTAATTTTATAATCCCATATTTTTTAGGAACTCAAGTGCTCTAGCGTTAACATCTTCTGATTTCTTCTTAGGAGCACTAGGTATATTATCCATGTTTTCCTCAGCTTCGATAGGTTTAGTAATTGTATGAATATTAGTACCACCAACTTTCTTACCTTTACCATCACCAAATGTAGTCATCGGGAAGTCTGGATCATAACCTTCACTATCATCTAAGAATGACTGATAAGTATCCTTGAGTTCTACTAATTGAGAAAGTGAGTATTGTTCTATATTGTCAACTTTAAGAAATTTGTTTAAATAGAATTTTAGAGCCATCAAGTCCGCAATTGAGACAGACTGATTGAAAGAAATCGACAATAAGTGAATCAACGCTTACTGTCATACTCCTCCTTTCTGATACTGATTTTCCTTTGTTACAATTAGGACAAAATACCTTTACTGGTTCTACACGATCGAAATATAGGTCCCGAAGTGCCAGTAATAAAGTAATATCACCTCTTGTAGCACCTAATACATCATTTTCGATCTGTTGACTTTTCGTTTCAAAATCTTTAAAAAGTGAGATAGTCTTCATCATTTTAAGATCACTCACTCTAGAATATCTCTTAAAGACATCAAATACTTTAAGAAGATCTTTTACTAATGGAACTTTTGTCTCATATCTTTTTCCTCCGAGATCAATAATAGCTCCACCCATTATTTTTTCATCTATGTTTTCAAACTTAATATCTTTCTCAAGACTAATTTCCTTCTTTATTATAGTTCCACAATCAGGACATTTAACAGATACAGTAAGATTAGTATTTCCAGATACTGAGATTAATTTTTTATAGAATATCAAGAAATCAATATCCATAATATAGCAATTAAGAATATTTGCATCTTCGTGAGCTAACATTCTTATATCATAAAAATATCTTTCTATATCACTAATATCTTTTACTCCGTCTACATATTGTGTCATCTCTAAGAAAGTCATTGGTTCTAGATGTATACTACTAAAATCATAACCAATTCCTGCGCTTGGAAGATATGAACTAATAATTTCCATAAATCATTTCATTAAAATTTGCAAAGGTGATAGGAAGTATGGGTTTTTTATTTCCCATAGTTATAAATTTCATAGAAAAACTATAGAAATTTACTTTCGACTTGTGATCGAAGATCACAATGTGTGGACAAACTACATGCCCTGTACACTCTTTGTTTTCCTGGTAGAGCCAGGAAAATCCCAAGCTTACATTAATATTAATTAATAATTGATTAATATTATAATGTCTTGTACTTACTAAAATATTCATTTTAAGTTAGTACTAAATTGTTGATTCATTATAATATATTTTCTATCAATTACATTAATATTTAGGATCTTTTGTCATACTTCCTATCGAATATTATCTTACAGGTTCAAGAACTCACGCTCATAATGCTCGAAAGCAAGACTAAGCTGAATATCACTACGATCTGTACCATCTGAATCTACACCATTCTCATCGAGTGGAGCATCCATAATAATACAGTTGTAGAAAGTAAGGTGACGAACGTCGATACGGCTAGAGTTAGTGATAAACATCTCGCAATCACAAACAACATCCTCCTTACGGAAAGAATATTTGGTATCACGATCTGCAATCTTCTGTTTCCAGTCATCAACAAAGTAAGCAATAGCCTGGTCTTCTTTATCAATAAATGACAAAGTAATCTGACCATTTGTAGATTGTCCTGTCTGCTGACGAATAACATAGTTACCACGCATTCTCTTTTCGAAACCATTAACACTTGTATCCATACTCAGGTTAACTTGATTAAGACGCTTATGAATAATCTCATCACCAGGATAGAATACAATCTTCGGGGGATTAAGGAAGTCGAACTGCCACATATCACCACGCAGAAATTCCTTATTATCATCCCAATATGACTCATGATAGTCAACAAATTTCATGTGCAGGTCAGAACCACGCACAAGATCTCTAACTGATGTAGGCATAATTAATTTTCGTTAATAATATAGTTTAATGTGAAGTCTAGTACGACATGATTGTCTACTAGATCATTTACGTATGTTTCAACAGTAACTTTTAGGTTTTCTCCAGAGGGTTCAAATTCTGTCATCTAACAACTTTTTACAATCTTAAAGTTATCAACGATAGACTTTAAAATATCTGAAATACTGGAGTTTACTTTACCTAATAGTTTCTGACCTATGAATTCTCCTTGATGTTTCTTTAATTCCCTTTCGATTTTTCCAGAAGTAAATCTCATCCATATTGTAGTAATCGGAGAAAAACCACTGAAGTATTTTTTATAATAATAGTCTTGATTATTATTTACTAAGAAGTTTGATTTATATTTCTCCAAAACTTCTTCTATCGGATAATCTAAGAAACCATCTTCTACTGGATCTTCATCATAGTAGAGGTCATTTCTAGAGATAGAAAATTCATTAAATAAGACACTCTGAAGGAAGGCATAGTATCCAGGTCTAGGAAGTCTAAATCCTACAATCAAATCTTTAAAGAAATATACTAGCCTATTCTCTGTCTCACATAAGTTCATAGAATAATCTCCTCCATCTACTGACATCTTTAGGAACCATTCATCAGTTACTAGATCTCCATTCGAATCATAGTAGTTGTCACCTATCTTATAGTATGTACCTTCCTTTGTAGGATTAGGTAATTTATCTACTTCTACTATATTGAATAAATCTGTAAATGACTTGTTTCCAACTAAGAACTGACAATTTTTATCTTTCGAATAACTTAAGAATTTATCATATATACCAAAATAATTATTGTCAAGATCTATATTTTTAATGTATTTATATTTGTCAGGTACTAAGAAGAAATCCGGATAAGAAGAATCATCAGACAACATTACATCTAGTGAATATACAAACATTTCTGGAGTTGTTTCTTCTATTGTTGCTCCTCTAAGTTTATATTCTCCTAATCTTAGTTTATCTCCTCCAAGTAATTCGCAAGAAACTAATTTAGAATTTTTGGATATTTTAAAGTCTAATCTATCTTCTTCACCAATCACCGGAGTTAATGTTCCTTCAAATATCTCGGAATAATCATATCTTCTTACTGTAACTCTATAATAATCTTCTCCTAGGTCAGATTCTTCAATAGTAAAACTAATCAAATCATCTTCATATTCTGAACTTCTTCCTATAGTTTTACTTACTACCTATAATCCACTTTCCATATATCCTGAAATTATTTTTTCTGTAATTTCTATTTCTGGACTATAAGTAAACGTATTTGATTTATAAAACCACAAAACAGGAAGTATCTTATTGGAATACGTATAGATTTTATTATTATAGGTTACTGTTTTATAACCTAATTCCTATAACTCTTGACTAATTCTCTGGAAATCAATTCTTTTCTTATTCTAGAATCTACTAAGTATATCTGAAGGAACAGAATTTTCATCACCATATAGTAAGTAATATTTTCCAAACTCACTAACAGAAGGAATGACTATATAGTCAGTTAAGTTATTTCCTTCTCCTGAATATGAAAATACTAAAGACTATGTACCTGAAGCAACTTGATCTGAATCTATCTAATCTATGTATCCATGATCTAACACTGGACACTGAGAAACTAGATATTTATCCTTATAGATTCCTAAATATTGTTCTCCAGTTAAGTAATCAAGATATGTATATTTTATGTTTTCTTCTGGAGTTGAAATTACTAAAGTATCATGATTATCAAAAGACTTACTAGTATTATTTATGTTTTGAGGTAAGTATTCTACATCTAAAATTTCTCCCTCATTAAATATCCAAAGATCTTCAGAATCATAAACATGAAATTCAGGATTCTAAGTATTATAGATTTCTTTTATTTGATCTGGTAATTCTTCTCTAACTGGATCTAGAGTACATAATTCTCTTCCCTCTACATCTTCCGTTAGTTCCGTAATTTTTCTATTATCATCTAAAAGAAATCCTACTTCAGAATTATCATAAATAAATTTCCAATTTTCTGGACTATCTAATACTTTAGTTATCCAATCCAATTCATTATCTCTTAACCAAACATTAGGAAGTTCTGTATACATAGAAAGATCAACATATCCATCTGATCCTGTTGTTTCAGTTAAGATCGGCTTATACAATAGAAGAACTACTCCATTTTGTATAAGTTCTTTCATATAGTCGTAGTCTGAAAAATTACGACCAAACCACATATCTAACTCATCAGTAGTTCTAACTAGTATAGGAGTTTCAAAAGATAGGCTAGAATCTACAACTTCAGCCATTATCATCCAATCACTAGTATTCTGATAGTACTGTAAGTTTTGTTTTCCTAGTTTTAAATACATAATTATCTTTTAAAGTAGTCCTATACTGTCTCTGACGGCACCAACAATTAATTTCTGAGTTTCTGATGCGGCAATAATAGCAGTATCCTTTATCTATTCTACTACTTTACTTGCATTATCTAAAACTTTTACAAAATTAGAATCTGGATTTTCACCTACTATAGAGAAAGTAACTGTTAAATCTGTTCCTCCTGCATCTATTTCACCAACATAATCCTCACTAAAATCTTTAAGAACACAGAGTAATCTATATTTCTTAAGCATATTAAACTGAGGATTAAGAACATATACTGTAATATCAAAAGTTATATTCTTATATAGAGCTACCATCATCAAAGTCTCATCTATTTCAGTAGGATCTGGATAAAGATTTAAGTAATGATCTGTCATATGAGGAGTAGAATTATATGCAGCTACTTTAGCACACTTCTCAAAATATCTTCTCCATGACTTCCAAGAATCATCTACAAATGTTAGTCTAAGTTCATTTGTAAATTCTAGTCCATCTGGAAATTGAATTTCTCCATTAAATAGTGGTATACTCCTTGTACTTAGTTTAGTCTTCTGAAGTTCAAACCCAGTAATAGGTGCCCAAGATCCGTAGTTGGTGATTATATCATGTTGTTTCTTATTTTCTACATTTATTTCCCTGATTGATGGGAGATAAGAATATCCACCATTATCAGCGGTTCCTCCTGAACTACAGTAAGGATTTATAGTAATTTCCCAATACATATTAGTATCGAGGGTTTGTGATTTATATAATCCCTTTGTTACTGTAGAAAATCTTCCTGGAGTTGTAATATACGGACTACCTTCAAGTATAGTCTTCAATTCCATAAGACTAACTATAGGAGCAGCACCGGCACCAGGACAAAGATCATATAATGTAGATTTAAAACTTTCAGAACTCCAGTAAGAATTATAGAATACAGGAATATCGGGAGGTGAATTAAATGAAATTCTACTATTGGCGGGTTGATAAAAAGCATCACCAGGACCACCAGGAAGTTTTACTCCAGCAACAGATAAAGGATGATTTATTGGATTAGGATGTTGTGCAGTTCCAGTAAGTAATCCAGTCACATTTCCTACAAGGCCTTTGACATCTACTAGATTTCCTGGTAGACTAACTTTTCTTCTACCATTGTCAAGCATCTATATAATCAGCTTATCTATAGCATCTCTTCTTGTTATACTACTCATCCCACTAGTAGACTCAGCTGCTTTTGCCCAAATACTATTAGTTTTGGAGGTATTATATTCTAGATTTACTTTTTTATCACCTAATTCTGTAATCTCTGAATTATTATATGAAGATAGTTCTATAGCTTTTGCTCCTTGAATAGCCATCTCTGCATTATTCTAAGAAGCCTCAATAAATCCTTTAAGCCTTTCGGTAGAAGCATTAGCACTACTTAGGTAAGAAGACATTTGTGCAGATACTTTGGAAAACCAACTAGACGCATCACCAGAACCTCTTTCACCAGAAGAAGCCATTGTTATAGCTACATTATATAAGTCATCATCAGAAAGTTTATTTGTTAATTTCCTTAGAGACTCATAATCTTCTTCCTCTAGTTCTGACCATTTAGAATAATCAGATGCCATCTAGATAAGAGAATCATATAGTTCTTCAGGAGTACCATGCATATTTTCAACCTATGCAATTAAAGAATTATGTAACTCTTCTATTTCACCTCCTGGATTTTTATTAGTTAGACCTTCTATATTATCCTCAAGTTTTAGATTCCCCCGAGTATCATCTAGAAAAACCTTACTCCTAGAATTTTCTTCTGTATCTTCAAGATCCTAAGGTAATTCTAAATCTTCCCTAGTGTCTTCAATTTTACCTAGATCTTTAATACTACTAGCAAGTTCGGAAAGTTCTCGAGTATCAGAAATTTTAATATTTCCTATCGAATGTTCTTCTGTATTGTCTAGAGTTTTATCTATCTAAATTTCTCTGGTATCCGAAATTTTTACTCTACCCTTAGAATGTTCCTCAGTATCTTCCAGAGTCTCATCAATTTCAGTCGGATTCCAAATATCTGAGAGTTTTATTTTACCTTTAGAATTATTTTCAGTATCTTCCAGAGTTTTATTTAACTTATACTCACGAAGATCAGTAAACTTAATTCTACCTTCTGAATGTTCTTCTGTATCATCTAGAGTTTTATCTATCTAAATTTCCCGATCATCTGAAAGTTTAATTTCACCTAAAGAATTCTAGTCTGTTTCATCAAGAGTCTTAGAAATCTTGACATCTACATAATTACCTTCTGGAGAAATTATTTTATCGGAAAGTTCAGGATCTCTAGTATCTTCTATATCTAATCTCTTCTCAGATAACTCAGTTTCTCGAAGGTCTGAAATATCTAATCTTTTCTCGGATAACTCAGTTTCCCTAGTATCTTCTATATCTAATCTTTTTTCAGATAATTCAGGATCTCTAGTATCTTCTATATCTAATCTCTTCTCGGATAATTCAGTTTCCCTAGTATCTTCTATATCTAATCTTTTTTCAGATAATTCAGGTTCACGAAGATCGAAAATATTTAATCTTTTTTCAGATAATTCAGGATCTCTAGTATCTTCTATATCTAATCTCTTCTCAGGTAACTCTGTTTCTCGTAGGTCGGAAATATCTAATCTTTTCTCGGATAATTCAGTTTCTCGAAGGTCTGTAATATCTAGTCTTTTTTCAGGTAACTCAGTTTCCCTAGTATCTTCTATATTTAATCTTTTTTCAGATAATTCAGGATCTCTAGTATCTTCTATATCTAGTCTCTTCTCGGATAATTCAGTTTCACGAAGATCTGAAATATTTAATCTTTTTTCAGATAATTCAGTTTCTCGTAGGTCTGAAATATTTAATCTTTTTTCAGATAATTCAGTTTCTCGTAGGTCTGAAATATCTAGTCTCTTCTCGGATAATTCAGGTTCAGGGATATCAAATAGATTCAGAAGTTTATCACTTAGCCTTGTTTCTCTAGTATCTGAGATCTATATTTTTTTATCACTCAGGTTAGACTCAGGTATTTCATAGAGATCTAAGCGCTTATTTTCTAATGACGATATTTCTTCGGCCTCAATATCTAAACGCTTCTCTGAAAGTTCTACCTATCTCTCATCGGATAACTCTAATTTTTTATCTCCTAACTTTGTATCTCGTAGGTCGGAAATATCTAATCTCTTCTCGGATAACTTAGATTCGGGGATATCAGAAATATCTATGCGTTTATCTGAGAGGCCGTATTTTCTATCGTCATGAATTTCTAAGCGCTTTTCTGATAATTCCGATTCTTTAATACCAGATAGATCAAGTTTTTTATCTTCAAGACTAATATCAGGAAGATCTTTTATATCAAGTCGCTTTTCTTCTAACTCGACTTGTCTTTGATCTTCTAGGTCCAGTCTTGTTTTACTTAATTCTTGATCTCTTGTATCTTGTAACTATAGAATCTTTGAACGTAATGAATCAACTTCCTATGTTCCTTCAAGTTTCTACATTTTCTCAGATAAACCTAATTCTCTAAGATCAGAAATACCTAATTTTTTTGTAGATAACTTAGGAACCGATATTTCTTTATCTGATACCTTAACCTTCTTCTTACCTAAATTACTTATTTCCTGGTTCTGATTATCTGGTTTCTCTATTACCTTCTCTGATAACTTGGAAATCTCAGGAATCTTACCAGTAGTTCTCCCAGGTACACCAAGAAGCTGACTCTCTAATTCTATACTACTATCTATCGTCTCTCGTATGGCTCCAAGATATTTAGAAAGAGCTTTAATCTCCTCTGGACGTGTAAATTTCTCAGAACCAGGCATATCAATTCTTTCCTATCTTAACTTATCTGCTTCATTCATTATTCGTCTAGAGTTTCAATTATGCTAGATAAGGTGTAAGTGAATAATACTCCTGCATCTTCACTATAACCCTACTTCATAGATATCTTAAACCTATACGTTCTCTTATTTCTAGTAAACTGTAATTCATCACCTACCTTAAGAGAACCATCAGGGCTATAAGACTCTACTGTATCCCGGTTTCTATTCCAAACATCTCTCATGTCATTTAAGTTTATGATCAATCTTGTAGTAAATTGTTCATAATCATTCTCGAGAGTACTGTCAGAAGAATATGAACCTCCAAAAACATTCTTCCATTTTGAATTCTCCTTAGGTCGGAGTACAACAAAATCAGTACCAAGAAGTTTCATTTGGAGATTTATATTTTTTAAACCAATCGAATATATTTTATTGGCTCTCTCCAAAAGTTTAGAGGCCATATCTTCATTATTTGCCATTCCTATATTAATTTTCAAGTATAACCAAAAATTCAGATATCTCTATCAGGAATTTTACCAACTTATAATACTGACTCTCATTCAGCTTCGTCGATAAAGTCATGACAAAAATATCTCTATCTTGCTTGGTAGTCGTTCTTACAAAACTACCAAACTTACTTCTTACAAAATTATCTATATCATACTGACTATATTCACTGTCCAAAGGTAAGTTAATCCTTAAATTACCTAAGTCCGATGTTATAGATACAGTATCACTCGGAATTCTACGACCAATCTCATAATCCTGAATTCCTTCTTTATCAAGCTTTTCTGTTATTCTTTGTAGCATAACATTTCTTGAATATGTTTTCGTTCTGAGTACAATCATCCTTCGAATATATTAAAAGTTATTCTTGTAGACATCAATTTCTTTAAGATGAACTCAAAATCTTTTCTACTCTCGATGGCATAAGTATAAATCGATACCTTGCCAGTAACACACTTATTTATCTTACCCTTAAAAGATTTCCATGCCTTATCTATCTCTTTCTCCGAATCACTACCAGAAGGAATAGTCACTATAAATCTACCTTGGGCCATACTAAAATTATCACTGGCACTCTTATCTCCGATAGTATAGTTAAAACCTTCTACGTAATGAAGCTTCTTAAGAGTTTCCTCAAGATAAGGATTACCAAAATTTTCACGGGGCATTGGAACTCCTGACCTTACTAATTCATTAGCCGAGATTTTAGATAAAGATCCAGAAACTATCGACATAACTAAGTTTGACATGCTTTCCTTCCACTTACCTTTCCCTAATAAACTAAGAGGTACAATAGAAGACTTTGTCAAGATCTTTACAAGGTCATATTTATTAATCTCGGCTACATTAAAATTTTTCTCTTCCTCCTGTAAATCTTCCTTAGGCTCCTCTTTTGTTGCTTCCTCGATACGATTAGCAACAAAGGCCTTATTATCTAAGAGGTTAATTTTTGTCAAGAGCTTATCAGATAACTCCATAATAAAAGAAGAGATGGCTGAATAATTCGTGAAAACTATAGAAACAGAGTATGAATTTAATCTCTGATTCAAGATAGTAGCAGTATATTCCATGCCAAAATACTTCTTACAGTAATAGTCAAGAACACTATTTACTTTCTCTAACTCTATATTGTCTAGACCTAAAGTGTACATAGTAACTTGATTATCTGATACTGCAAAATTAATCTTATATGAAGTTATGTTTCTATCATTAAAGCTAAATTTTTCTTCTACACTAGCTCGTTTATCAATGCTATCTCCAACTGTAATTCCGGTAGCACGATATATACCAAACTGACGACGAATATTTTTATCTACGTCGCGAAATTTCACAGAAGTCATCGGATTGTGTAGGTAATTGATAAAAACCTTAAGTAATACACTACCTAAGAATCCCCATTTACCTCCAGTCAAAGCTCCCTTAATTGCTTTGTCATCTACGTATTTTCCGATTACTCCACCAATAATAGCACCGCCGACAGTACCTTTACCTATAACCTCTGCAGTACTAGGAACTTTCTCCATGTCTTTAGGACCAGTATAATGACCCTCTTGGAGAGTAAAATCTTTTTGTCTAAATTTAATCATACAGCTAACATGTTATATGCTGCTCTTCCAAAACTATCAGCATAATTATTTATACCTTGTTTTATAGGCTTTGTAACTCTTCCAATAGTATACTTTCCTACACCAACATTGTTTACCATATCCCAACCTTTTTGTTCCATTGGAGAAATGGTTAAATAAGTTCCCGTAGTACCTGGAATTCCTGGAAACTTAGCATTAGCAACTGCATATCCCGTGGTAGATAATGGAGCTGTTGTCATTTTATTTGCTACAGTTTTTGTTATTCTACCAGCAGTTCCTTCAGGATTTAACATAACAGTTTTACCAAATTTAATTGTATCTGCTACTTTTCCAGCAATATTAGCACGAGAGTCCTTTATGTCCTCAATTGCTTCTTTCGTAAGTTGTTCTTTAGTTTTTGGAACAAACTTAGTTTTCATATGTACAACTGTTGGTTTTCCAGTAGCAATTTCCTTTACTGTATTCCCGACAGCTAATCCCGCATTGCTTATAGGAGTCATTATTTTGTCACTTATCCCTTTTAAACCAGCACGAAATTTAATTAATTTTTTTGCAGACTTATAAGAATAATCCCTCTCTTCAGCCTGTGATATTCTTTTAATAATCATATCAATTTAAAATTTAATATAACAATTCTCCATACCAACCAGACTGCAATGCGAAAGTGTCACAGCGACTACGCAGTTCTGAATATGCACTGTCGGCATTGCTCAAAACATCTACACTCATAGAAGGTAATTGAACAGACGCTTTAAGTTGTCTTATATAATCGAGTAAATGACACATACAAAGGTCCATAAAGTAATTTCCTCTAGCACCTTCCTCGACATTAATCCAGTATATGGCTGCTCGTTTGCTTTTTTGATTAAATGATTTGTCCTTTTTAAAATCTGGAATTATAGGTCGACTACAAATTCCTCTCAAGTAAAATTGAGATTCACTTGGCAAATCATCTAAAAATACATAGGGGCGTCTGTATTCACAAACATAAAGGTAGGCCCCAGCTGTAGGAAAACTCGTAGTACCTGTATATCCACTAGCTAATCTCCATTGTGGAATTGAATTTGGAACTAGAACTATCTGGTCTTCTGAAATTATGCAATCAAGATATAAAGTAAAATTAGATTTAATCTCATAAAAACCAGGCATACCATAACATGTTCCCATTTGTCCTTTATTTAATTTCATTTCTAATATTAAAGGACATGTAATCTCGAACTCTCTTAATGCTTTTTTGATGATTTCTAAAAGAATTTCATCAGCGGACAAGTAATCATTAAGCCCTAAAAGCTCGTCTAGAGAGTTCAGAGCAATAAGAGACGAACGAATAAATATTTTCTTTTTTAGGTCTGTCAATAATACTTTATCCATGTTTTATATTTTTAAAAACAAGAGGAGAGAACTAAGCCTAAAACAAATAACTTAATTGTTTATCTTAGAACTCTCCTCAATATTATTCCTAATAAAAATTACTACTTATTATTGTAATGCGCCTGTTCCCCAAGCATCATATCCTGGATTTGAAATATCAGTCCCAGCATCAAACAAACAATCATAGACGTTAATGTACTTCAATGAACGGAAGAATCTAATATTTACTACTACATTAACTTTATTTTGTCTCGCTAATTCCGGAGTTGTGCTACAAAATATCTGATAGCTATCACAACTGTATGTCATAGGAAGAATAACTGTCTTGAAGAAGTAGTCAATAGTACCCTTCATCTCATTACAGGTAACTTCGCTGATCTGACGACCGATATACTGCCAGAGAAGACGTGGCATAGCTTTAGCAATACGGATAGCCAGACGAGAATTACACTCTTCACTCATGATATTATTCTCTGATTGCTTTGTGTAACAGTCATTCTGATTCCATGCCTGTGTCTGAATATTCCACTTAACCGTATTGATCTTCTTAGAAAGCAGAAGTTCACGAGTCTTCTTATTGAACTCTGTAACAGGACGCTGATATTGCATAATACCACCAACCTGGCCCATTACTGCACGGAACTCTTCATTGTTTCTGCGGTTTCTAGCTACAGCCTCCCAATAAAGAACAGCAGGGCTAGCATAGTACTTCCAGCCAAATGTACCAGTATCGATATCCCAAGGAGCAGAAGCATAAAGCTTGTAACTGTTCTGAGGAATCTTAGTGATACCATTTCCGATAGTCATATAGTTAGTACTATTGATTGTAGAAATAGCATAGAAATAGTTCTCGTTGATAGCATAGTTTGCCATATAGTTCTGGTAAGAGAGCTCAGTATTACCACCATCGCACAGACCCTCAGTTACGTATACCTCATCAAGAATAATCTGATCAAGAGCCTTCTTCAGATCAGTATCAGAAACCTTCAAGAGGTCATACTTTTCAGGATCAATCGTGAGGTTAGCATAAATCTGCTCTTCACCATTCTTAACATACTTATAGAAATCAACAGCTGTTTCTTCAGTACCAATACCATAAATATCACCTTCAACTACATTAAGAGCCCAAAGCTGATCTACAGAAGTTACATAACCAGCGATGGTATCAGATTCTGTAGGCTCGTAAGCTTCCCAAGTAAAGTTATCAGTAGCATATCCATAGTAGTTCAGACCAAGATCATGAAGATCATCGGGGAGTTCAAGCTGAATCATAGAGATCAAGCTATTAATCTCACTAACCTCTATATCACCGCGTCCCTATACGGTACCAACATTGAAGAAGCTAACCTGATCATTTACAGAGGGATCCCAAACAGCAACCTCGAAGAAGTCACGCTCAAGAACAGACTTAGAAGGCTCCTTAGTTCCCTTCTTTGTAAACGTATCCAGAACACTAGTAAGAACTGTGTAAGGAGACTGACCAGCTGCATTAAGTTGGTTAATATTATTCTCTGAGAGCTGCTTTGTTACAACAGCATCGTGATTGAAACGACGAATTCTAACTCTAAGAGTAGTAGCTGAATTGAACTGGTTTGTAGCATAGTAAGGAACCTCTTCGAAACCAGACCAAGCCTTATCATTCAGGTCAATAATCTTCTGTGTATCCTCTGTTGTTTCCCAATCAACTAGACAGGGGAGAATATACTGATAACCCTCAGGACATCTAGAGTCAGTAGTATCAAGAACATAAGATCCAAGATAAACCTCATCAAATACAACTGCACGAACAGAGTTACGTGTCATAAGATCTGAATCAGCATCAATCTCAATCTCGTTCTCACACTTAACATCAGTATAATACTTGTAAGAAGGTGAGAAGAACTTAGAAGTTTCGTTCAGCTGATCTACCAAGTCAGGAAGGTTATTAATGAAGTAATCATACTGAGGACCATCATCTGTTGTACGGTTACCAAGAATACCAGCTCCATTAATTGCAATAGACCAACCATCCTGATCGTGATCTGCATTGTCTTCGTCGATATCAAGAACAAATTTAAATACTTGTTCACTACCTGGCATCTTCTTCAGGAGCAGACCATCACGAAGTACATAATCGTTAAGGTCACCCTTCATCATAGGCTTAGAGAAATAGATATTGTTAGCCTTAGATGCGCGGCAAATCAAAAGTGTGTTAGAACCTGCCAGTCTGTAGATATTTTCCCAAACCAAGGTAGGAATTTCAGAATCAGCACCAGTATAAAGCTTCTTCAGCGACTCGAGATAATCCTGGGTAATATCCTTAGAAGAATAAGTCTCTAGAAATTCTCTCTGGCCTCTGATCAAAGTAGGAACACTGGGACCTGCATCTGAGATAATAACAACACCGATAATTAAATCTTCTCCTACGGTAGGATTAAGCGGAGCAGATTTTACAATCTCATGAACTTTTACGTATGGTTCATTAGTTTGTATCCATTGTGCCATAATTCAAATTAATTTTAAAATATTATTTGTTATCCAACTTCAACAAGATAAATAGGATATTTGTGTCGTATAAAATACTCAGAAATACCTGTAATAAGTCCCGTATCTGCTGAAGAATCTGATATTGCTGAAATAGAAATATCATTATATTTGTCAGACAGTTTTGTATTAACTGCTGCTGTATTTGGAATATTCTTTACCATTCCATTAGTTACTGTCTTTAGCTTAGCATCTGCGACAGTATTAACGAGAAGATGTAGATTGTTTGAACTCTTAGAAATTACAATACAAACTTTAGTCTTAAGATCATTGGCTATTTTAGGATCTCTTGTATAATCAATCCCTTCTTTAAATCCATCTCTCTTTAAGTTATCGATGACATTTTGCATAAGTCTTCGATCTACAGTAAGTGATCTATTAATTTTCGTATCAGCCTCTTTAACTAATCCTACAACTAGTCCTAAGGCTGCACCTATAACAGTACCACCTCCAATAATAGACAGATTTCTTGGCCAATCATTGATCCAATCCTTATTACCTTTCTTAAACGTGGGTAATTTGGTTGCTATAGTTCCTGCAATACCACCAACTTTAGCACCACTGATTACATCTTCTGCTATTCCGAACTGTTTTTGTCTAAATTTTATCATTGGCGCTTTATTTTTGGTCTAAATCCAACTAAACCTGTAATACTATTATTTTCTTTTTCCTTTTTCTTTACTGTATTATCAAGACCAGTAATAGATTTGGTAAGATTATTCATAGCATCAATTTGTTTGGCTTGGTATTTCTTATCATTACTGTGTCTACTTACGTTTGTTGCCATATTTGTCGTAGCTACAGTAAGAGCAGAAGTAGATATAATTCCTTGAGGAGACGTTACAAATTTGACAACTTCTCTGGTTTTAGTTCCAAATACTTTTTGTCTAAATTTAATAAGAGTATCCATCTCGTTGAGTCATATTAGATTTCCAATCTATTTTTTCACGACGTTTTGCTTGTCTTTGAGCATAAGCAAGACGTTTATTATAGAAATTACGATCAGCTGCTTCCTTATCTCGTTTATTAAGAGCCATTAAACCTGCACCAAGACCTACGCCCATAGCACCTAGTTTTCCATATTTTGAAGCTCCAGCTAAACTCTTAGATTTAAGACCACCTGCAATTCCTGCGGCAATACCTCCAACAGCAGCACCACCTGCAGTTTTCTGGATTACATCACCATATCCAGGAGCTTCTTTCTTTTGTTCAGCTAGGATATCGGAATCCTTCATTTTTTTCAGGTTATCCGTATCATCATAACGAGTATACAGCTTTCTCTTTATTGTATAAATAGCCATAATTAATTAACTCTTTCTGTTTGCTGTTTTTCATAATCATAGGCACGTTTATCAAATGCCTTGAATGGAATATTACCAGCACTTAAGATAGCTCCACCGGCTGCTAAACTTCCGACACCAGCACCTACATTAGCAAGTGTCTTGTGTTCTTGGAGATATTTACCTACATTCTAAGAAATAGCATTTTCGGAGTTTGCTAAAGTTTTTGCTGTATTCTGTACTGCTTGAGTTCCACCTTTTCCGTACAAACCAAAGAAACTACCAAACTTAGAAAATCCTCCAGAAATTTTATTTGGAGCCGTAGCATCTTTAAATTTACTAATAGCTGCTTTTCTTCTCTCTATATCTGATAGAGCTTCCTTTCCATTTCTAAGTCCAGACGCATAAGTCTTTGACCCATCAGCCGCAAGCTTTTTACCAAAATTAGTAGCTCCAGCTGCCTTTAGAGTTCCACCAATCTGAGCTGTAGCATTTCCAACAAATCGTTGAGTTCCTGCTCCTAATTTACCTTTCCGAGCTAATGCAATAGTTCCAGCGGCTCCTCCAAGAGCAAGTCCTGTTTTTAACAGCTTATCTCCTAAACTACTCTTTCTATTATTATCTGAATAGTTTTTTGTCTGTTCTATTTGGTCTTTTTGCTGTTTTCTCTGACCTAAGTATCCAGCTACGGGGAGTGCTACAAATCCGGCATTCAGCGCAGTTTCACCTATTCCTTTATATCCAAATTTAGCATTAGGATCTTTCTTAAGTTTTATAGGATTAACTGCTCTTCCTACTTTTTCCATTCCGCCTTGAACAGCTTGACTTATAGACTTGTCACCAAGAGATTTGATAGGCGCTTTTCCTAACATTCCTTTCTTAGCAGCCATATAAGTTCCACCAAGAGCAGCACCGGTTAAGGCAGCTTTTCCTAGGAATCCAAGATTTTTCTTATCATTGCCCTCATCATGGTCTTTTAGTGAGGTAGTAATACGATTTCCGGCGTAACCCATAGCACCAAATCCAAGACTTACTTTTCCAGCTTTCTTAATATTTGATCCTTGAGTTTTCCAAATATCTGAAGCAAATCCTTTAAGATTATTTAGAGTTCCTGGATTGATAGCAGCGAAAAGCTTTATTCTAGTATCAGACATTTGTTTTTGTCTTACTACCTATTCAGCTAATTCTGGATTATTTCTCGCTTCCCTTGCTATTTTATTTAGTGCTTTTGTTTGACGATCTAGAGCAGCTTTGGTTTCTTCAGCCTACTTTTCTGCTTCCTGAGCCTGTTCATCCGACTGATCCATTTGCATCTTTGTCTGAACAACACCAGTACCCATAAGAAGAGGCATAAACCATCCAAATTGTTTTTGTCTAAATCTAATCATAAGCCTTATTCTGTTGTTTTTATACTTTCACCAAGAGACTTAAGACCTTTACCAACGCCTCTAGTAGCTGCAGCACCAAGTCCAGCACCAACTAGCCAACCAATAGGTCCCATTCCAATAAAAGGAGCTATTGTTCCGGCAGTTGCTAGTCCACCAGCTAATCCGCCGATTTTTGTATCAGCAATATTACCTACTGTTTCTGCTGCTCCACCTATGGTATTCTGAACGGCATCACCAATACCAAAGGTTTTTCTTTTTATTACATATCTTGCCATATTAATTATATATGTTTATATATTAGAATTCTATTAGATATATTTAAAAGATGTAAATTTTTATATGTAGATTTATGTTTTTCCTCTTTATTTATATAAACTACATCAAAATATCCATTAAGTCTCCTTCCGCTTATAATACACTTATTTGATTTATATTTAACTATATCATTTAATCTAAAACCAAATACAGTATATGGGGACTGATTTCTTTTAAATATACCTCCTTTAAGAATCTTTGACTTATAGATCTTACGATTATGTCTTCTTATCTGTCTTAAAACAAAACTATAGCTTATTTGTTTTGCTTTAAAATTTTTACAAATAATGAAAGCATCATTATCGTGATCCTTTGGGATATTATATTGAATACGATTATATTTTGTAATATAACCCCAAGTATAAAATACATTTTTATATTTTTCTTTAGCTTCCTTGAGAAGATGATTTTTCATTATATTCATAGAAGCAGCATCCCTTAAGATAGAAGATCTTTTTATCTTAAAATCAAGATTACCCTTATGATAATTACTATGACAGGTTTTACATAGAGTTATTAAATTTCCGGGAGAGTTACCACCAGTTTTTCTAGACTCTATATGATGTACATTAAGAATATTATCTCCAGATTTACCATGACAACATTGACAAGTATGGTTATCTCTATGAAGAACATATTCACGAACATTCCAAAAATTTTTCAATGGACCTTCACAATATTCTTTACCAGAAATTTCTGGATTCTTTATTTTTTGAATATCAAAAGATCCTATTTCAATAATAAGTTTAGTAATAGGTAGTATTGAATATACTAAACTTATTAATTTAAAATGAAATTGAACTTTATTTTGAATAGAAGGAGCTATCCATCCTGGTTTTTTGTTTTTTACTCTATTAAGAAATCTAGATTTTCTATATCTTAATCTATTTCTTCTTGTTTTTCTAATCTCCCTTCTATTTGAAAGAAGATTAACAATATCTGATCTTAATTCTCCTATACCTTTAAATAACTCATTAGCTGTAGTAGTTGCAGATATTCCTATATATTTTGATCCACTATCTATCCCTAAAGTTACATTTTGTGTATATCTTTTCTTTTCTAAAGTTAATTTGATAGTGAAAGGTTCTTTCTTTACTACTATTGCCTTACCTGTCTTTAATAACCATCTAACATGCCCTAATCGTTTTGTTGGCATTAAGGGTGTACTATCATAGTTTAACACATATACGTACACTTTTATAAATATTAAATTTAATTAATAAAATCACTCTCCTAAGAGAGGTTAGGCTCCCATCGTCAATGTTATTGTATGGTTTTATATGTCATCAACACTGCTTTTGCCTAACAAAGCTGTTTAATCAATAACCGTAGAGCTACAGACTTGGAAGTATATCTGTAGGTACCTATATTTTCACACATAACGTAGTTCATTTCTTTCTATCATATCATGATACATAGAAAACTCACTTAGACTTATTAGATTAGTAAATTATACTTGATCATTAATTTAGATCATAGGCATCTAACTTTCCTAATCTACCATTATTTAGTTCTTTTCCTAGTTTTCTCATCTCATCACTTAGAATATTCGGTTTTGCTAATTCACGGTGGGATGTTTCCATACGACCTAGTCTATCTAAGTCTGTATCATATTTTCTCCCCTTTATAAAACCAGGAGCATTCGTATTCAAAATATGAGTACCTGAGAAATGTTTTCTTAGGATAATCATTATGACAAAAGATAAATATTATAATTAATGCCAAATGGGAGAATATTTAAAGCATTAATAGCATCATGAATACTATCAAATTCTAGTACCAATGATCTTTCTTTTTTATCATACTTCAACGTTTTTCCAGATAATTCTCTGACAGTATATGTAAAATTAATTGATGGGGAAAAATTAGCACCAATTGTAGGAGGTGGTCCTCCACCACCCTTAAATTCTTTCTGTCTAAAAATTACTTCAGAAAAATTCTTTTGTTGACCACCATTATTATTGTTATTCTTAGAACCTGGTGCAAATGAACCAACATTAACATTTAGGTTTGCATTTCCTAGTTTCTTATCATATATTTTTTCTGGTAGTCTTACTTCATCTGGTAATTTCGCTTTAGCTCCAATCTTAAGATAGAGTCTATACTTATCCTTACCAAAGAGGGATGTTGAAATTACAAATCTTTCAATTACTATATTATTTCCTTTTAGAATAGGTAGTAATTGACCTTTATCTATAACTTTCCACTTATTACGATCACCTCTTTTAAGGAGTTCTACATAAAGACTTCTCATAGCATCAAACTCTGAGAAGATTTTTTGTCTGAACTTGATCATATTATTACTTCTTAGGAACTACAATAGATAAATTATACTTCTCTCGGATGACATCGATAATAGCTAAAGCAATCCCGAGATGATCACACTCTGCAGTAACTATTCTTGTCTTTTTATCGACATCTAATATTCTCATCCTAAAGATATCTCGTAATAATTTCTGTGTGTAGTTATATAATTCTTTATCTTGTACTTGTATCTGATAATATCCATTCTCATTCTTAATAAAAGATACAAGTACCATTGCCTTCGAGTTAATTTTACTAACTTTTTCGGCTTCTTCAGGAGTTATTATATTAAAAGATTTACCCTCTTCCTTATTCAGGTGAGATATTGCCTCCTGAATCAGATCTTGTTTTGGGGATATTTTCTTTCTGAATGATATCATCGTCTTCTTTCATTACTAGGTTTATCTCCTCTAAAAACTTATATCTAGTATCAAAAGCCTCGTAGAAATAAAGTTCGCATTGAAATTGACACTGAAATGAGAAGTTAGAATTATCATCTAACTGATACAAGTGATTAAAGTCTTCTGTTAGTGATCCCCATTTAACAGCAGCAGTCCATCTCTTTCCATATTTATCCCCTGTCTTAAATTCACAGAAATTGGTTAAGAGGTCTACATTATTATACTTATTCTTAAAGTCAAAGAATAATACCATATCTGTTGCTCTAAGAGTAAATATTATTGGTAGTTTTTGGGAAATTATTCTAGAGTCTGTATCATTTATTCCCGGATGTAGTGCTCTTACTGGTGTTTGATTGATTTGATAGAGAATATGTGATGTTTTTCTAAGAGTTGTCTCTTTATTGTATCTTACTAACTCTAGTCCATATCCATCAAGAATTCGTCTAATCTCACCAAAAAATTGATCTTCATAATCAATAGCACGTATTACATAATCATTATATCTTCGTCTTAGTTGAAATACCTCAAGATTATTAGAAGTAAGATCTAATGATTTATCTTTTACAGGTATTCTCGGGAAATTAAATATCTTATAACATTTTGGTTTTGGTCCGACAGGCTTTAGATAAATAAGTCCTCCAGAATAGAATAAGAAATTAACAAATTCCTCATTATCTCTATCTTCATCTGAAACAACTATTGTCGTACCATTATAATTCTAAACAACTCTAGATTCGGAATCTGCTACTATAACAATGTGGATAATATGATCTTCGGCAGTTAATTTTTGTAGCCTAAGACCATTAAGGGAAACGATAACCTCCTTAAAACGTCTAG